>Ga0307477_10000887_pt1 | contig 28300 bp, 44 predicted proteins | sample atmos_gasesECM2C_FD_203316 | JGI IMG/M metagenome (GOLD analysis project Ga0307477, IMG submission 203316) | Hardwood forest soil microbial communities from Morgan-Monroe State Forest, Indiana, United States - atmos_gasesECM2C_515 | ecosystem: Environmental > Terrestrial > Soil > Temperate...
GTGCCCGCTATATTTTGCGATCAGGTATAACAGTTCCTCGAGCATTGATTACCTGGTGTCGCGAGGAGGACTTACATGGCTTCGAGTCGCAACCGCCAGTAACCCTGGATTTACGGTTGGTTCCATCGGGCTCTTTGTTGCTTCCGAAAACGCAACTTCCGGAACAATTGCCGCTTTTGATTGGATTAGAAAATTATCTGGAAGCATCAAGGAGATGACGGTTAATTGAAAACTCTCGGTTCACAAGGTCACAACGCCAGCGGTCCTGGCTCGGCGACCGATTCCGATTTTGTTCAGTTTGACGGCACTTCCGGGACGCTGCTCAAAGACGGCGGACTTTCCCTCGATACCGCTGGAACGCTTGTCGCAAACAGCGACTTGAGAATCGCAAGCCAAAAAGCAGTCAAGACCTACGCGGACACGAAGCTAGCCCAAGCTGGAACGATCACCAACGACAACGCCGCTGCCGGCAACATTGGCGAATATATTGAAAGTGTGATCGCATCCGGCTCCGGGTTAGCACTGACAAGCAACGTCGCGAAAAACGTTACGTCTATCAGTCTCACCGCAGGAGACTGGGACGTGTTTGGATTTGCTGGCCTAATCGGAGTCGCGGGAACGACTTTTCAGTTTGCTTTTGGAGGCGCATCTACCACGAGCGCCACTCTCTCAGGAGACGAATTTTTCGGATATGGAGAAGGGACTTTCACGTTGAACTCCAACACCATTCAATTTCCGTTCCCGACCAAGCGCTTTAGCCTGGCTTCCACCACGACGATTTTTCTTGTCTTTCAAGGAGTTTTTGCAGGAAGCACCGCAAAATGTTTTGGGAGAATCAGCGCGCGCCGGATGCGATGACTTATTGATTCACGTCGTTAAGCACGCGGAGCACGAAATCCTCTGTGGTCTCGTGAGTGCCATTGGCATCGATCCATTTGATTTCTCCGGCAAGATCGACAAAGGGAACTTCATCCGCCGGCAACGGATCTCCGATTACAAAGAGCGCATTGAGCGCTGCGCTTTCAAACGTGACCGAGAAAGTGTAGGTCGCGGTCGTTCCGGATCCGGAGAAGGTCCACGACGCGGCCGTGGCCGCAAGCGGGGCGTTGTGGTTCCCCTTTTGTTTGAATCCGAGGACGCCGGTCGCCGGCGCGGAGACCTGGGTGATAATGCCGGCGGTCAAAAACTGAACGGCGAAGGTCAGCGTATCGCCGCGCTTGATTTGCCCAAGGTGTCGCATCGGTTCCTGGACCGTGTTGGAGGACGGGGGAGCGTGCACACCATCGCCACCGGCCGGGACAGCCGCGAGAAGGTTGTTAGTTGCAAGATCGACAAAGGCGCTGATTAAATCCATTCGCCTGCGCGCCCGGAGTCAACGCTTTGACAATCCCCTCTCGCGCGTGAGGAAATGGTTGCCGCCACTTTTTTTTCTCGCCTTTTTTGTGGCGAGTGGCGCGAGCTCACAGCAGCCCGAAGGTCTGAATAATGATAAGACCTCCGGGATCGAGGCGATTCTGCGGGAAAAGATCAGCGCACTTGAGTCGAAGATTTCAGCGAATGATCAGCGTTATGAGCAGCGCTTTGCCGATTCAGAAAAAGCGGTCAACGCGGCGTTGCAAGCGGCCGATAAAGCCGTTAGCGCGGCGCTGCAATCCGCCAAGGAAGCGGTCAATAAAGCGGAAGCGGCCAACGACAAACATTTTGATTCAGTCAACGAATTTCGCAGGACCCTGGGAGATCAAGCCAATGGCTTTTTGACCAAGGACTCAGCCGTCGCGCGCTTCGACGGTCTCAACGAGAAGATCAACGAAGTGAATTCCAGAGTGTTACGTCTTGAAGGGCAAGACATCGGCCGAGCGGCTACCATAGGAACCGGCATCGCCATCGCCGGCGTGGTCATCGCCCTTTTGATTCTGCTGCGGCGGTCGCGCGTCAGCCAGCCGCCGTTGACAAGGGATTAAACTCGTATGCCTTCGACTCCGGTTATTCTTCTCATCGTTGCTGTCGTGCTGCTCGGGCTCGCGACCATCGGGGTTGGCGCGCCCAGGTTCAGTTTGGGATGGGCGGGCATGGCATTTTTTGTTCTCTCCGTTCTCATCGCAGGACACAAATAAAAAAATGATTTCTCCTGAAACGGCTCAAAGCGCGGCGCTCGCCTGGATAGGTGTAGTCTCCGCGATCGCGCTCGCCGCGGCGGGCGCAGTGGCAATGATCCTGCCGAAACTGAGCACGCTGGTTGAGGCCGTGAAAACGTTGAAATCAGGCCACGAGCGAAACGTGGCAGCAATCACGCAAATCGCTCTGGCAACTCCCACGACTCCAAAGGAAACAAAAAAATGAAAACACAAATTCTCTCTTCGGTCATCGCGCTCGCTTTCTTTGGCTGCTCTACCACGCAGCAAAACGGCGCTGCCTCTTTTGCCAATAGCCCTGCCGGACAAGCTATCATCAAGACGGCCGTGACCGGCCTCATGGTGGGCGCAATGAGCGCCGCCACGCAATACGGCGCGACCGGAAGCGTGAACGGACAGGCGATCGCAACCGCTGAGCTCCCCGTCCTTTTAGGATCTCAGCAAAGTATGCTCGCGCTTGTCGGCACTCCGCAGGCGGACAATTCCAATGCCATCGTAACTGCCGTGACTCAAGGCGGCGGGAATTCTGCCATCGCCAAAAAAGTCGCGCCGATCGCGCTTTCGAATGTGAAAACGATGATCGACAAAGGCATCGTTCCGGACGTGGCCGTGCAAAAAGCGGCCGCAGCGATTGGCGCAGTGCCAAAAGCAGCGGTTGCGGTGCAAAAAGGCGCTTCTCAAAATGTCGTGGTCGCGGCCGCGGCCAAGGCCATCGCCGCCAAATAAAATGTTTGGAGCCGTAATCGGCCCGGCGCTACAAGCTTTCGCCGCCGGCGCGAACGTGTGGACAAGCGAGCGCACGCTTTACAATTCGCCTGAGCTCGTGAAATCGAAACTCGCCGAGCACCGAAAACAGTTGGCGGACCGGCTCACCGAGCTCGACGCGATTCTCGTTAATCCCAGCTCGACACCGGTGCAGCACGCTGAAGCACTGCGCCGAAGCCGGCTAGCCATGAGTTAGAAATGAACTGGAAATGAAAACGGAAATGAAACTGAAAACTTTGCTCCTTGCGATCGGGCTAAGCTTGATCGTTGCAATCGCTTCCGGCGCTGCGCCCTGCCCGCCGGAAGGCAGCTCGAAAAATCCAGCGCACCAGGCGATGGACCGTCTCAAAAATCGGACGACCGCGCCTGCTAAGATCGACAAGTCGGTCACGCTCGCTTCCCTGTTAGCGCCTGGCGCCGATGCGAACCGATTTAGCTCGAGCCAGGGCGCAACGATTACTGGTTACATCGCCTTGGTAAAGCCAGGCGGACCGGAAACCTGTCACTGTGGTAAAGGTGGGCTCGCCAACGAGGACACGCACATTGTTGTCGTCTCGGATCCGAAATACATCAAGGACGGGACTCATCACTTGATCGTGGAAGTAACTCCGCAATCGCGTGTGCTGCGTGTGCTCGCAAAAATTCCAGGCACGCCAATTCTCAAAAAGCAGCTTAAGCCCGGCACGCAAGTGCGAATCACTGGCTGGCTGTTCTTCGACGTGATGCACGTGCAGAACGCTTTCAACACCAATCCGCATGGAAAGGCTTTGTGGCGCGCGACGTGTTGGGAAATTCATTCGGTCACAAAGATCGAAGTCATCAAATGAAAGGTAGACGGATAGCGGTGCCGGCGAACGGCAACATTTTCGAAGCGGTGAAAGAAGCTGGGGATTACTGCGGTCCGGTGGAAGGGACGGCGATAAAGGATGGCAAAAAGGTCACAGTGCAGCGGGTATCGTTTCTGTTGCCCGATGTGAAAACGGGGTGTTTCATTGCGCGAGTCCGCCGCACAAGTTCAGCGAAGAGCAGGATGGGACGCTCACGATAACAGCCTCGATTTTGGCGACGTGGGGAAACGCTGACGGAAACCACACCTGGCACGGCTATCTGACAAAGGGCGAGTGGGTGAGCTGCTGAAAAATGAGCGTTATGCAATTATGCAGTTTTTTTTGCATAGCTGCATTGGCCGGCTGCGAGCACATGACGGTTGCGCCGCGGCATTACGAACATCACGCCATCGCCTTTGACGAGAACGTCCAGAATGCCGGCCTGATCGACTGCGATCACAATGGGTGCACGGTCACGAGCAACTGGCTCGACCACTACAAGAAAATGGAAGCCACCGCTGGGACGATCGCGGCCGATGCAAACATCTGGCAGGTCAGCGCGGACGCGTTTCATATCTCCTACGAAGTAAAAATTCATTTCGAGACGATGCTCGACGCGGAGAACGGGCCATGAAGCTGCTCGCCTTTCACGCGCACGCGGGAGATCCGCTTTCGATGCTCATCAAGGCGCTCACCCGGAGTTGCTACTGTCACGCGGCCGTTTTGATCGACAACGCAAAATGGAAAGCGGCCTGGATCCAAAAATATAAAATCGTTGGGCAAGGCAATCTGATCGTCGAAGAATTTTTTCCGCACGTCCGCGTCAGGTATTTAGCGCCCACGGAGCTGGCCGAGATCGACGTTTTCAGTGTCTTGGGGCTCACGGCCAAGATGGAAGACAAGGGAATGAAATGGTGCATGGACCAGCTCGATGCGCGCACCGCCTACGGCATAACCGATCTCTTCAAATTTCTTCCTGGCCCGCGCGCGCTGCTTGGCGAGGACAACGATCAATCGTTTGAGAAGCACTCGATCTGCAGCCAGTTTGCTTTCAATGCGGTCCGCATGGGCGGGCTGCGACTCCTCAACTGTCACGACTACGAAGTCTCGCCCGACAAGCTGCAATGGTCGCCCTTCGCGATCCCGGAGCCGAAATTAAAATGAGACCGCGGAAAGTTGCGACCGACGCGGAGCGGCAATTTGAGTGCGTCGCGCTGGTTTATTTCCGGCTGCAGCTCCTGGGCGATCTTCCCAAAAAAGCTAGCCGCGGCGGGTTCCACATCGAAGCCTACGGCAAAGACGAGCTCGGACTAACTGATAAGGAGATTAAAAGAGTCCGGGCGCGCGCCAGGGCGCACATGGAAAGATTCACCGGCAAGCTGCCGTGGTGGAAGTGACTTTGACATCCGCGCGGAAGCGTGGATTCAGGCGCGAAACATTCCAACGCTTTCCTTTCCGCGATCGCGTTCATCCTGCCGCATGAGGAGCAGTTCGCGCGCGGTCATTGGGGCGATGAAAACTTTGTCGTTACTGAGAACGTCTCTGGCGACAGCGGCGGCCTAACGAAATACGGGATCGACCGCAAATCTCATCCTGGCGTCGATATCGCCAGGCTTACGCGCGCCGGCGCGATCGCAATCTACTGGACCGAATGGCTCTTTCGCCGGCTTGATCTTCTCCCGGAGAAGCTCGCGGTTGCGGTTTTCGACGTTTTCGTAAACGGCGGGACTCCGATCCGCTGGCTTCAGGCTGCGATCAACAAGGTCGGGTTCCCGATGTCGCAGCATCTGGCCGCGCGAGATTTCAAATTACCGCTCACCGTTGACGGCGATCCAGGTCGCAAAACTCTCGCCGCCGCGGCGGCGTGCGATCAAGCGGCCGTGCTCCGCTATTTCATCGGCCAGCGCGATGCCCGCTTCGTGGCGCTCGCTCACGGCCCGCGCGCGAAATTCTTGAAAGGCTGGGAAGCGCGCGATCGCGATCTGGAAAAATATCTCGCCGCCGCATGAAGAAAAAACTTTCATGCAGCGCGGTCCTTCTTTTTCTCGCCGTCGCTATTCTAAACGGTCCGACAAACGAAGTTTGGATCGCGATCCGCACCGATTCCAAGCCCGGGACCGGAACGCAAAAGGACCCTTACGATGGCAGCACCATGGAGCGGTTCGACGCCGTCATGGCCGCGATTCCGCCCTGGAATCTGATTCATCTCGGGCCCGGGACGTTCCGGACAAACATCAGACACACCTGGCAGGTCCGCACCGGCTGGGTTGTTAGCGGACAAGGCAAATACACAACCGTGCAGCTAGGCGGAAACGCGCATGGGCTCAACGCCGGCTACACCTGCTTCTCAAATTACTTTTGGGACAGCGCGGCTGATTACGTGGTTATCCGAGATTTGGTTTGCGATGCTAACTGGGCGGAAATTTCTTTAACGGCCGACACCGGAGCGGGCGGCGAGAAGAACATCTGCACCGGCGCCATCGGAGTCGGTGGAAGCTATGATCTTTTCGAACGCATCCACTCAATCAATACCTTTGGGAGCTGGGCGAACGCCCGGGAACAATTCGCGATCGCGATGCTCGGCGCTGGCGCGGGCGGAGTCGGCGACGTCATCCAATTCTGCCGGGTCGATCACGTAAAAGGAAATTACGGCGCGCCCTATGCGCTTTTTAACGTCAGCAAGTCGCGAGTCACGCACTCGTTCGCGCAAGGGATTAACAACGGACTCAACGGCGGATTTCCAACTGGCGGGGTGAACCTGGCCCTCGCCTACGATTGCGAAATTTCCTTCAACACGTTTATCGATTGCTCGGCTGGTTATCACGACACCGCACCGGTCAAACGGTTGAAGGTGATCGGCAACGTGGTGATCCGCGGCGGATTCGGATTCATCGATAACAGCGTCAACGACGACACCGATTTCGAGATCCGGCTCAACTACTTCGAGATCCAAAACCGCGTGGTTGGCGGCGCGAGTTACGGGATCGGCAACACGCAGAACCGGCCGGCAATCAACTGGAAGATCAAAGACAACACGATTGTCCGGAGCCCCGCGCCAGGAAAAGGCTATGCCGAAATCCGTGGCATTTCACTGGCCGGCGCGTCGCAGCCAGGCACAAAAATCATTAGCAACATTGTCGACGACACCGACACCAATTACGCGCAAGGCGCGATCCGGAGCGGGAACCGCGACTCGGACGGCAACGTCGTCCCTGGGTTAGAGGACACGGTCCAACCGCCGGCGCCGGAGCGGCCGCAATGAAACGCTTCGCTGTTCTTTTTCTCGCGGCGGCCATTTTTGCTTCCGCAAATGCGGGGCAAAAACCGGACATCGTTCCGATCATGCTGGAATGGTCGCCGCCGCCGATGTCGCTTTGGCCCGATTGCGTGGTGGGCTGGAAGATTTACGAATGCCCGGTCCTGGGCGGGATCTGCGTGGTGCTAGCCAAGGTCACGCGCTGCGAAGCGACACTGCAGCTTGATGGCACGGTGAGCCATCTGTTTTTCTGCACGGCATTTTGCAAGGGCGCCGAAAGCAGCCCAAGCAATTTTGTGCTCTGGTCGCCGCCTTGAGCCGCCTTAATCCCACCGTTCGTCGAGATCTAATTGTCTCTTCGCGTCCGCGTCGTTCCCGCGACCCATTGCCTCAAAAAGCAAATTGTCACTGATGCCGAGCTTCTTCTGGAGCTGCCGCATTTCGTGGAAGGACTGTTTCGCGAAATCGCGCGCCCGAGAAACCGCGATTTCGCTATTGAGGCTGTTTGGGTTGGTGGCAAGCTTGCCGATTACGAGCCACCGGGCAGCCAAAACTCCCAGCCAATACTGATCGGAATCGTTCCCACTGTGATGCTCGAGCTGAATATTATCTACAGCGAGCCGGAGATTTGGTTCGCCGGCGCTGACATACCTGGCGGCGTTGGAATAGCCCTCGCCTATTTCGGCCGAGAAATTCTCCGCTTTGCGGCCGTGGGCGCTGGGCGGAGGAGCAGGGGCGGACTTCTGAACCAGCGGCTTTGGCGGCTGCGTATCTAACTTCGCGAAGTCGCGGAGCGCTCTTAAGGCTACGAGCTTTTTCTGTGAATCAGAGGGGTTGCCCGTAACCGGCTGGCTCCTGATCTCGGCGATTTGCGCATCGATTTCGTCCGCGTGCGCTTTGAGCTCGACGGCCATTACGTGGTTCTTTTCCACCAAGGTCCCTTGCTCATAGTCGACTGCGGCTAGGTGAAGATCTACAGCCACTTTGGCAGCTTGCGCGATCGTGTCCGCCGGGACTCCCGGCGCCTCGGCTCTCATCGGTGCCGTCAGCGCCAGGGCGATTCCAAGCCCGATGACCAACAGTAGTTTTTTCATTTTGTCGCTGCCGACAAACTCCCCCTCTGGACTTTTCCGGCCACGCGAGATTGGTTCGGCTTTGCGCGAGGTCTCGCGATAGCGCGGGAAACGCCGGGCAAGTTGCGCGAATGCGTCGTCGTGACTGGCCCCTGTGAATGTCTCTCCCCGGAACTGGACTGCTGCCTGGTATCTTGTCATGTCCCACGTTATAAGCGTTTATGGTGCCAAAAGCTGAGCTCATTGCGTGATAATTTGCTCAGCGTCTCCAAGCATTCCGTGAGACCAATCGATCGCCGCTCCCCCCGTAGCGACGAACCGCGCGATCATGGGGACCTTGTGGCCACGGAGCTCCCAATTCTGCCCGTTCGCCGCCGCCTCGTAGGTGCGGCCATCGGAGCGGCGGATAGTGACGATTTTGTAAACACGAAGGTAATCGGCAATCAATTTGCCCACGGCGATTGAGGCCGGCTCGCGCTCCACAGCGAGAATCCGCGCCGCATAGGCCCGCCAATCGAATGCGCTGTTCACGCCGCCATCCTCGCCACTTGCAGCAGGTTCATGAATAGGCCGTCCGGGCTGTTAAAGCCGCGCGCGATCGGTTCGAGCTTGCGCGAGGTCTCGCGGTAGCGCGGGAAGCGCAGAGCGAGTTTGGCGAATGCGTCGTCGTGGGTGGCGCCGGTGAATGTCTCTCCTCGGAACTGGACTGCTGCCTGGTATCTGATCATGCCTATACCATAAGCGCTTATGGTGCCAAAGGCAAGGAGAATCGCGGATAAGATCGATCCCAGGACGTTATTTCTCTTTTTAGGCCGATTTCAGCCTGTTTAGGCCAGCCCGCGCGGGCCTTTCCCCATCGCTGCCATAAGCGTTTATGCTATATTGAGACGCATTAACGCGAAAGCCGGCTTCAGTGAGCGGCTAATGGCGCTTGGATTTGGGGCGCGGTCTTGCCGCTTCTTGCCGGCGCCGGCGGCGCCTGGCGTTTACCTCTTCCAGGATCCGGGTCCGGCGAGCTATTTCCGCCCTGGAGAAGTTTTTTGGCACCCCGCGGGCCATCTTTCCTAACGCCGATGCGTGCTGGTTAGCCATTTCTCGCGCAGAGCATAAGCGTTTTCCGAAAAGGGCCGCAAGAGCAATTCTGCAAGGCAAAGTCGGGAGCGGGTTGCACACCCGCTAACACCCAAGAAATCATCGGAATTCCAGCGCCAGAGGCATCGGGACCACATTCTCGAATATGGCCGGGGCCAGGGCAAAGTAGGCGGCCCCTTCCCGTTCCGATTTCGGGTCGTTGTAGTTCTCGCGAATCATCCGTGGGCTGTTTCCCATCTCTTCGGCCAGTTGCGGCCGGTTCTTGATCACGGCCAAGCGATAGCTCCCGTAAGAATGCCGCAGAGCGTTGTCTTTCCGGGGCAACCCCGTGAGACGGCGGATCCTCGCCATTTCTCGACTATGGGCGTTCTCGTTCGTCTTAAAATTGCCAGGGTAAAGTGGGCCGACCCGGTCGCGATATGGCTCGAGCCAGGCGGCCAGATTTGGCTGGATGGGAACAACCCGGCTGATGCGGATCTTGCGCGCGACCCTGGCCGAAACGCGAATTTCGCCTTCATCGAATTTGATCGCGTTCCAATCGAGCCGCAAAATTTCGCTCGGGCGAAGCCCGGCGAAAAGCCCGAGCGCCACACTTGGGAGCCAATCCCGCGAAACATACTCAAGAATGAGCGCTGCCTCGGGTGGCGTCCAGGTCTCGATGTCGTGGCTTGGTTTTATTCGCCAAACCTTTTCCGCGGCCGAGCGGCGGTCCTCTGGCAAATGATCGTGCCGCCGAGCGAAGCGCGAGTATTGCACGATCGCGGCGAGAATGTTATCGCGCCGGCGGGGCCCCACGCGTTGCGAAATTTCGCGCAGGTATTCGACGACATCGCTGTGGCGCACCTTTTCGAGATGGGGGAAGCGCCGGATGAAAGGTGTGAGACTGTTGCGCAGGCCGTAAATATGGCGGTAACTGCGGTTGAGATCCGCGAGCTCGCCAAGCATCTCGTCCAAGATCTCCTCGGAAGAGGAGATGCGGCGCCGTTCAAACCATTGTCTAATCATAAGGGAGGGAGCGTCATGGTTAGCACTTCCTGAGCCATAAGCGCTTATGATTCCAAGGCAATGAAAAGGCGCTGCCCGCCTCTCTTACGTTCACGTTTTCATCACGGTGCAAAGCCTAATAGCTAAGCCGAGCGCGATGCGAACAGAAAAAGTGAGAGGAGCGCGATTATTCCGGAGCGCCCTGGCATGCAAGTGTGAACAAATGGTGAGTAAATTATCCCATGCCATTCACAGCCGGAAAAGTTTAGAGCATCTAACATTTTTGGCTTGGCAGCGGCTCGGCCTTCGTTTACGAATAAAAGGCGAATGGAAGTAAAACCGATTCAGATTCGCGGGAGTGATGCAAAGTTTTACGATCGCGTCACCGGAATCGCCAAACGACTTAAGACGTTTCGCGCGCCGCTTTGCCAGGCGGCCACAGAATTCGTTCTGCCAAAACTCGAATCCGGCGAGCTCGCGATGATCAACGGGGAGATCCTCCCGGTGGGAGGAAAGCGATGAAGAGGGAACGTTCTTGGGGGCAAGGCGGGGGCGGGAATCGAACCCGCTCTCAATTGGCCTTTGATTGGCGCACTTTTGCCGCGCGCCAGTTGTCGCAACCGCGCCTGCCTGTATCGATCGTCGTCGGCGAATTGATCGCCGAATATTTCGCGCCGTCCGCGCGCTCCTCTGCTCGAGTAAAGGCGACGGTATGAGCGGGCAAGAAATCAATGCGCTTCTTGTTGCTGGCCAGCTAGCAGGCTTGTCGCAATGGCTCGATGCCGACGCATTAGAAAGATTCCTCGCTTCCAAGCCAGAGGATTTCCGCTACGAAGCAATGTGTCGGGCCGCGATTGAATTTAAGCGCGCGACATTTGGCAATAAGAAGGAGGCGCCGGCGTGAAATTTCTCACCTGGCCCTGGCCGAAGCATCCAGCTCCGAAAGCGTTCGAGCGTCCGGAGTCGTTCTTTTTTTTTCCTCACGGCGCCGAGCACGCGCGACTCGATCGCGCGCTAAAGCGCATAGCTAAATCGCAGGCAGTAGATGAGCGAGCGGCCCGCGTGGCGTTCGTCCTTACGCGCAAGCCCAACATGCTCGGGACGACGATTAAAAGTGCCGGCGGACCGATCCAAGTCTTGTGGGCCAATTCGCTGGACTAAAAAATGGACGCGGAGCTCGAATATCGTCGCGGGATGCTCCGGGTTTGGCACCGCATGCTCCGCGATGCAGAAAAAGCCCAAGCCGCCGCCGATAACAGCGCGTGGTGCAGGTTCGTGAAATGGGCCGATGAATTTCTCATCGGCGGCGCGCGTGATTCGCTGGCCAAGCTGGGCCCGCTTAGTGACGCCGCTCAACAACGCGAGCTCGATGATTTTTTTGCGGAAGGCGAAGCGCCCTCGGAAAAAGCAGCCTAACGAGCGATGGAAAAGCGCAACGGCAAAATCCTCACGGAGAAGGACGAGATAGGCGAACTGCCGCCACGCGCCACGCATGGATTCGCTCATTCATCATCTCTCTCACGAACCGTCGATCAAGCGTGCAACGAGTTTTTTAGAAAACGCGGGATCGCGCCTCCGGAAACCTGGCGGCGCGGCCGGGAGGCTAAACGGAAGGCCGCATGAAACGGCCGGCATTCCTGGAACAACGCGTGATAACACCGCGGCCGCGAACGTCCCATCGCGCGGTCAATTTTGTGATCATCCTGGCGATCGTGGCTCTGCTCGTGATATTGATCGTTAGGATATTTGCCTATGACGTCGTCGCCGGCGCCGTCCTTTGCGCCATTTTGTTTTCAGGCGGCGTTGTCTTGCTCGCGGGTCTGTTTATGCAAGCACGGCAACACAAGAAAAAGCTTGGCCAAATGAAATGGGAAGCGTGGCTCACCGCGGTGGACGATCGCGATATTGGCGGCGATCTCGATTTCAAAGATCCGGCAGAGTCATTGTATCTGCGCGAAAAGTTTGAGGCTGGCTGTTCCCCCTACGAAGCGATCGCCGCATGGCGCCATCGCCAAGCGCGGGACCGGAAGAGATGAGCAAACTGCACATCTCATCAGATTTGTCGCTTCCGCTCGATGCAGTGACGCAGAAGTTTGGGATCCTCGGCCGGACCGGCAGCGGGAAAAGCTATTTCGCGACCAAGCTCTGTGAAGAAATGCTGGATGCCAAAGCGCAGGTCGTGGCGTTGGATCCAGTGGGCGTGTGGTGGGGTTTGCGGGTCTGCGCGGACGGGAAGAGCGATGCTTATAAAATTCCGGTCTTTGGCGGTTTGCATGGCGATATTCCGCTCGAGCCAGGTGGGGGCGCACTGATTGCGGATCTGATTGTCGATAAAACGGTTTCCGCGGTGGTCGATCTTTCGGGATTTCTGCTTAGTGAACAACGCCGGTTCGCGACCGATTTCGCGATGCAGCTTTTTCATCGCAAAAAAGCGCAGCGGTCCGCGCTTCATCTTTTTGTCGAAGAAGCGCAGGAGTTCGTTCCGCAACAAGTCCGCGGCGATGTCGCTAAGATGGTCGGCGCTTATGAGCGGTTGTTAAAGCTTGGCCGCAATTTCGGGATCGGGGCATCGCTTATTTCACAGCGGCCGCAAAGCGTGAACAAAGACGTTTTGAATCAAACAGAATGTCTTTTCACATTTCAAATGACGGGGCCGCAGGAGCGCAAAGCGATCGAATCGTGGGTTGCTGAGAAAGGTCTCGATAAAGACATCGTGGGCGAATTGCCCAAGCTCAAAGTGGGCGAAGCGCATGTCTGGAGCCCTCAATGGCTGCAAATTTCCGAGACGATCAAAATCTCGGAGAAAAAAACCGCCGATGTGAGCGCCACGCCCAAGCCGGGCGTAAAAGCGATCGAGCCGAAGCAGCTTTCGCAAATCGAGCTCGAGGATCTAAGCGATAAGATGCTGGCCACGATCGAGCGGGCCAAACAGGAAGATCCGAAAGCGCTGCGAAAACAGATTGTCGATTTGAAGCGCGAGCTCGCGTCGAAATCTCCGAAGCTTGAAAAAGTCCGTATCGAATCAAAGCCAGTCCTGAAAGACGGCCAGCTCGATAAGCTTCTTAATTACATTGGCTGCGTTGGGGACCATTTGCGCAGGGCGAAGGCGATCGTTTCGCACGATTTCGAGAGAATACTCACCCGAATCGAGAAGGTCGACGTGTTGCTCAAGCCAATCAACGACGCGCTTGGCAAATTGGTTGAGCAAAAGCGCGGCAAACTGGTTTTCAGCGATCGCCAATACCGATCAAACTCGGCCGCGACCACTGGCGAAGAGGGGCCTCGCGTGTTTCCTCGTTCGATTCTGGAACGGCGGCCGGAGGGAAGGCCAACGAGTCGATTGAGTGTGAACAGCGATCGGTCACGCGACGGCAAGAAGTTTCACACTTAAACTTTTGATTCCGCGGAAATGCGAGTTACCGACGGCGCGGAATTGCTCATCCAGTTCGGCCGGGTCGTCCGGCAATTCACTTACGAATGAGCGTGCAGCCGTTCATTTTGTGTCCGTGTTGCGGCGCCAGAATAGAAATTGAAGCCCGGACTGTCCAGGCTGAGCTCCCCCTTGGGCCCATTGCTTTCACTGAAAAAAAGCTCGACAAACCAAAGAGCGAGTTGGTAAAATCACACGACGTCGACGACGATTCTTTTATTCGCCACAGCGAACGATCCGACCGAACGACGACGTCGTCGTTAACGGTCGCTTCTTGCGAAGAAGATCTACGGCCGTCGTCGCTGTCGTCGCTCAAAAAGATTCTCGGAGAAAGAGAATGGCGGACAAACAGCGATATTTGGGAGCGTTATTATAAGCGATGCCCGCGTGCTCTGAATCACGCGATCGAAGATTGGAAACTGCGCACACCGGATCAGCAGCAAACGATTAAAAATCGTGCAGCTTGGCTAACGGACCGCTATAAGCGCGCCGAGAGCGATATCCACAAAGCCAGGAAAAGCGCGTGATCGAGCCGGTCATTGTTGAAGTGCAAAAAGCTCGCGGCGGTTACATCGCTGCGGAAGGGGCGTGGAGGTCTTTGGTTTATCCAAAGAAAGCGCACGCGCTCAATCACGCTCGCGTTAGACTGAGATTTCGCGGCGGCGAAATCCGTGTGTTCGATGACGCCGGCGTGCTCGAAAAAGTTTTCCCAAACCAGGGAAACGAAAGGAGGTGACGAAATTGGACAACGAATTGCATATCAGCCTCAAATGGCCACAAGGCCAAGGTAGAGTGACGAAAGCCGAAGCTGAAAAAATCGCGACCGGCGTAGCCGAGAAGCTTCTCACGTTTGGCGTGAAAAGTTTCGATGTCTCGAACTTCAACTTCGAGGGCAAGACCATTGCCATTCCGCTACCGGCTCACGCCAGTAGATAAAAAAAGGGGTTGGACAAAAACCGTTCCGATTCGCGATCTGCAGGTCGCGGGTCGGACGGGAAAAGTTTTTGTCACGCTTGCGCGTATAGCTTAGAATGGGCCGCGAAGTGGAATGACGACAACGGCCCTCGAACCGGCGGCTGCCGGCGCCATCGAGTCGAATCTCGATACGCGCGAGATGAGCGAATACATCGTCGCGCATGATCTGGTCAACATTCAGACGGCCGCGCAGCTTCACCTCGAGAAGGCAGCCAGGGAGATCAGCCGATTGTCCGAATTGGCTACGATCATCATGGCTTTGGCTAAGGCCAACATGGAAAGCTTGGAAGTGATCGATATCAACACGCTTTTGAAAGCGCACCGATCAGCCTTGCGGCTCGCGCTAGCGGCGGATGTTGTTCTGGAAATGAATCTTTTGGCCCGATCCCACAAGATTAAGGCTAATCCGATGTTGGTCCGCGCGATGTTCGGTCTTTTCGCTTCCAACGCCGACGACGCGCTGGGCGAGGTCAAAGATCTGCGGAACAAGACATTTTCAATCGAGACCTTCGCAATCGACAGCGAAATCTTGATCCGGATCAACGACAACGGCGCCGGCATGAGCCAGGAGACAAAGCAGCGGATCTTGTCCGGCGAGAAGTTCACGACCAAGAGCGCTCATTGCGGCGAAGGAATGAGCTACATGAGCAAGGTTATCGGCAAATTGAAAGGTCGCTTTGAAATTAAAAGCGATCTTGGGATCGGAACAACGTTTCGAATCTATTTACCTGCCGTTTAGGCACGAATCGCGCTCGAAAAGCGCGCTAGGTGCTTAAAAACGGGTCGGAGCCTTTGCGCGGCGAAGAAGCGCGCCGCGCTGCTCACAGCGATTACGAACGCCATTTCAAGGAATGGTTTCGAGAGCAAACGCCGCTGATTCAGGATTGTTTGCGGCTCCAAGGAATCGATAAACCGGAGCCATACGACGCGCCGCGATATCGCGCGGAGCAGGACTTTGAACACGAGTTTTCCGATCCGGCCGATTTCGCCGTTGATCCCTGCGATCCGCGAATTCCGATTGTCGATTTTGAATCAACCAGTCGCGGCGAGCTAAAGGATTACTGCGATCACTTTGGGAGCGCACTGAATTGGGCAACCAAAGGCAAGCCGGACATCTACGACATGGGCGTGCGTGCAAATGTGCTGCTCGCTGTGATGCGGCCGCAAGCGCTCCAAGGCATGAAGATGAGGCTCCCAAAAAAATTGATTGAAGGATTGCGGAGCGCGTTGCTCGTCGGCGGAAAAGATCCGCTCAAAACCGGCAGATTTTTCTGGCGTGCTTTCGGTTGGGTTCGCAAATGCGGTTCGCTGATGCAGCTAGGGAAACGCATGTTTTCTATGATCTACGCATTGCGTCCGGATCTGATCGATGCCGCGACCTGCGCGGTCATCGGCGAGCTGGACAATAAATCGCGCCAAGCTGCGAACAAACCGGTGCAAGAATTTCGAGACACTTTCAGCGGGATCAACTCGCTGCCAATGAGAGGAAATGAAACGAGGAAACGATGCAAACGATCGCAACTGAACAATCACTGAAAACGTCCGAACTGCGGCGACTAACCAAGGAAGCTAAACAGCTTTACACCGAAACCGAAAAAGTCCGCGACCAGGTGGAAGCCGGCGCCATGAGCGCGTTGGAAAAAGCGTGGCAATGCGGCAAACGACTCAACGCCATCAAGACGATCATTGGCCACGGCAACTGGTTAACCTGGCTGAATAGCAATTTGCCGGAAGTAACCGAAAGCACCGCGCAACGCTACATGAAGATTGATCGCGATAACCCAAAAGCCGCACGCGTGCGGGATTTGAAATTTGATTCGCTGCGCAAGCATTGTCTCACGTTCGTGCCAGAGAAGTCCGAGCCTAACAAACATCGCGACGTGACGTTCCCTCGCTCAATTAGCCTGGCGAACGTGGTGAACGAATATAACCGCTTGAAGTATCGGCACCAGCAAGGGCTAGAAGCAATGGACTTCGGTCTCGCGCGCGAAGAAACGGTCGAGCTGTATGAATGGCTTGGGTTTATTCATGGCGATCGTGAGGTTGATCCTTGGGCAAGCATTGGGCACTCCCCCCGCTAGATAGCTTTCACGACTTGTGCCCCCGCCGCGCTGTTGTTCCAACTTTCGTCGTTTCTCTACGCGCCGCCAAAAAACGTTGTGCACACGAAATTATTTTGGTTCTGACACCGCGATTTAGAGTGTGAAGCGCAAGCGGAAGGCCGGCCGGCCACGCAAGAAGTTTGATCCCGATGGGTTTTCTCCGGATCTCGATGGGGTTGCTGAACATCTCGGGATTTCGCTGCGCGCGCTGCACAACGCTCGCAAACGTTTTGCCAAAGACAGGCCAAAGCATCGCGCCGGCGGACCGTATCCGATGCGCGCTTACAAGAATTGGGCCGATCACCACGGCGTAACCGGCCGGCGTAAGCAAGAAGATCTCGTCGAAGAGCAGGACATCCGGTTGCGTCGGGACAGGCTCCGGCTCGCGCGCGAAGAATTCGAATTTGAGCAGATCAAAGAACAGATGTTGCCAGTCAGCCAGTTCCAGATCGCGCTCACCAAAATGGTCGCAGCGTTCCTGGCCGCGCTCAACGCGTTTCCGTCGCGGGTAAATGAGCAGCTCGAGGGTTTGAGTTTCGATGATCGCGCGCCGGTGCTCGAACAGGAAGTCGAGTTGCTTAAAAAAACCCTGGCCGGCTGCGATTATCTGCAGGCCGAGTCTAACGATCAAGAATTTTCCGAATGAAACAGCCAACGCGATTCGAAGATGAATTTCCTGCAACGGCTGCTTTTCTCATGTCGATCTACGCGCGCGAGCCACAGCATACATGCCCGCGCGGGCACCGACATTTCCTGCCGTATTGGCTGCACGTCGGGCGCGACTACTGCCAGCATATTCCGTTTGAGATTTATTGCCGCCGCCGATGAAGCAAAAGGTTGTCGATCTTTTCCGCGGAATCATCGCTCCCCTGCTCACTCCGCTTCCACGGAAGAAAATGTGGGAGTGGGCCGACGAAAACGTGATCGTTCCGGACGTCGTAGGCAGTCCTTATCCGGGTCCGCTCAATTCCGGCCGGTTGCCGATGATGCGCGGACTTCTCGAACGCTTGGAGCTCCCGCGCGTGCGCTTTTTCGATCTTTGCAAAAGCGCCCGGACCGGAGGGTCGCTTTTTTTTGGGATCATTCCTGTGTTACATAAAATCGCGACTAAGCCCGGGCCCATCCTCTGGCTGGATCCAACGGCGCGGACCGGATCGCGACTCTCGCGCCAGGAGATCCAACCATTCCTGCGCGCCTGCCGGGCGACCAACGTGCTGCGGATCCCCACCAAGCGCTATTGGACCACGCGGGAAATGATTTTCAAGACCAGCACCTTCGGGATTGTTGGCGCCGGCAGCGTGCCGGACCTGGGCGGACGCCAGGGCGAATTAATCGTCATCAATGAGCAGGACAAAATTCCTGCTAAAGCGCGGGCCGAAGCGCCGCCCGGTTTGCTTGTGCTGGTCCGGAGCAAACTCTTTCGGCGCACCCGCAAAATCATCCGCAACTCGACTCCCACGCTCGAGCAAGCTGATACCTGGGGCGGGTTTGTAGCGGGCTCGCAATTGTATGGCTACCTGCCATGTCCGAAATGCGGCGGTTATCAGCCGCTCGCTTTCTTCAAGGAACCTGCGCAGCCCGATCAATGGATGCGGATTGATGAGGACGATCCGCTCCTCATCGGGCACGAAATAAAGCGCGCCAGCCGCCACGGCGTCAATCTCGCGGCGGACACGCAACGAAAAAATTATCGCGCGATCAAGCGAGCGAAGGACAAACGGGGCGGTTATCTGGTGCAAGGTATTGCCCAAACCGGCCGGATCTGGTGGCCGGCCGAGCTCCAGGACAAAAAATCGAAGCAATGGGACGTGGACGAAGTCGAGCGACAGGCGCGTTACGAGTGTGGTTTTTGCGGCGCGAAGATTGCGCAGGAAAAACTTAACTGGATGAACGCGCGCTATGCGCTGCGATCGCACCGGCCGCACGCTCCATACGACACAGAAAGTGCGCTCCTTTGGGCCGCTTATTCGCCAATGGATTTGGGATGGGGCGGCCTCGCTAAAAAATATCTCCTCTCGATCGGGAGCGTGACCAAGATGCACGACTGTTACAATTCCGATTGGGCGCGGCCGTTTGAACGGACACCAACGCGGATAACTCGCAAAACGATCGAATTGATTCAAGCCAGGACTCCGATCAAATACGAGCGCGCGAACCCACTGGATCCGGAGGATCCGTGCAAGCTTCCCATCCGTCCCTGCTTTATCACGATGAGCCGGGACGTTCAGCAGACCGAAATGTGGTGGGAAGTGTGGGCCTGGGCAGTTGATGCCAGCTCCTGGCTCCTGGCCTGGGGCTCATGCGCTTCCGATTCTGAGATTGTCGACATTTCCAACCGGGTTTGGACTTACGATTTTGGAGATGGTTCGCCGCTCGAGCTCCACACCACTTGGAAAGGCGTCACCGACTCAGGCTACAAAGCGAAGCGGCCCGCCGGCGTTTACCGCTTCGTCCACGAGCAAGGCGGCCGGTGGATCGCCGCGCGCGGCGGACATCTGCAAGCGGGAAAAGAAAAACCGATTCACGAAACGTCGATCGAATTCAATTACGACGGGGCCCAGGTCTCCATCCCTTACTGCCACTTCAACGATGATCAGATGAAAGATCATCTCTACCGGTTCGTCATCAAGGAGCGCCAGCACGCGCGCTATCTCCCGCAAAAGCTGGACGATTTATTTATTGACCAGGTCACGAGCGAACACCTGACGGCGATCAAAATGCCCGATGGCCGGACCGCGCACGAATGGCGCGTGGGAGTCGATCCGCACCTGGGCGATTGCTGGAAAATGAACGAGATCTTTCATTTCATTTTCTCGCGCGAACTGCTACAAGCGATGCGCGCGCGCCAGGACGCCATCCGTAAAAAATGAAAAGGTTATTCACTAATCACGAGCTCGCAGCATTGAAGAAACTGGCCCGAGTTTCGCGATTCCTATCTTGGCGTTTCGAGGTCTTTAGGTTTCGGCGCGACATGCGGCGGATGAAAAGAATCCTGGATTTTCACAAGTGCGGTTCGGCAGCGTCTCAGCGATACCGCGCGCCATGAAAAAAATTTACGTCACGCACGGGGAGCTTGCAGCGCTGCAGGAATTAAACGGAGCATGGGATGGTATTTCTACCGTCGAAGGATTACACCGCTACTTTGCGATCCTCGGCCCTTATCGCACGCAAACGATAATCGATGCCGCGTGCGCGCACGAGCAGGTCAACGTTTTTGTTTTCCCTTCGCCTTTTGCGCCATGGCCATTGCAGCTTTCGTTTGAAAAGGAACGAGCGGGTTAGCGATCGCTCGCGCCCGCCCGCCCTCGTTGGAACACAACGTCGATGGCTAAGTCAAACGTAGCACCTTTGACATAGCGAAGGGGAACGTGATCCCCGAAGGCTTTGTTGCGGCGCTAATTCTATATGCCGACGCCGGCCAGGCCGGCGCGGATGAGATTAGGGCGCAATTCAGCGCGCTCTATGACTTGATGAAGGCCGGCAACGGCAAAACGCTTGTCAGCTCGGCGATCAACGGAAAGAACTTCGGCTTCTCGGTTTCGATGTCGGTGGAAGAAGCTTTTTCCTCTTACGCCGCGGCCTTAAAGGAAATTGACGGGACGATCGTGCCCATCACTTACGGCGGGTTTTACGGACTCACCAGATGAGCAGCACGATCTCGGGTCCAAGCGCCAGCGGCGAATCCATTTGGGGCTATGATGGCGCGCAAATTAGCAGCGCGCGCACGGCGTTTTTCTTTTTCCCATGGAATAGCCGGCGCGAGTTTGCCGCTTACACTCGCAAAGAACTGGTCCGCAAAGTCCGCGCCCTGGACGCCAACCTTTCTTTGTTCGGCCGCATTGCCCGCAAAATTTCCGAGCACTCAGTTGGCAAAGGAATTTTTCCGAGGCCGATCACCAAGGACAAGGACTGGAATGACGCAAACCGGAAACGGTTCATGGACAAGGTGTCCAAGCCTGCCAATTACTCGATCGATCGGTCCCGCGATTTGTGGGAGGACCAGCGGATCGCGGCCGAAACGCTGGTCAGCGACGGCGAATTTTTCGAAGCGTTTTGTTTCAAGGACAAGATCAACCTGGTTCAGCCGCTCGACGTGTTCGAGATCGAGAATCCGAAAGATACTTCGCCTAACGACCGCTGGTTCGACGGGATCCAGACAGACGAGTTTGAAGCGCCCACTAATTTTGGGGTGCGGACCTTGCCTTTTGCTCTGACCTCGCGCGGATCGGGCGCGACCGGTCCGCAGAGCCAAGCCAAGATCGTGCCGGCAGAGTCGATGGTTCATATCTTCCGCCGCCGGCGCGCCAAGCAGCCGCGCGGGTTCACCTGGTTCTACTCCGGAATCAATGACGGGATCGATTGCCTCGATTTGAAGGCACTCGAGAAAGGCACAGCCAAGCTGCACAGCGCGCTGGCCATCTCGGTAAAGAAAAAAAAGGGCGACGCGGCCAGGCAGGGAATTTCCGGAGACCTGCAAAAAATGTTGATGCCGGATGGCTCGACCAAGGTCGAAGAAAATTTCTGGCGCGGCGCCGCGATCAGTTACTTGGGCGAGGACGAAGGCATCGAGCTGCACACGTCGAACCGGGCGAGTCCCGCGTTCATCGCCTGGATGGAATTTCTGTATCGGGAGATCGCGAACTCGACCGACCTGCCGGTGGAAACGGTTATCGATTTTTCAAAACTCAACGGATCCAACACGCGCGCGATCCTGGAAGCGGCCCAATGGGTGTTCGATCTTGTCCAAGACACGATCGTGCAGCGGCAGAGCCAGCCGTTCTATGTCTGGGACACTGCGCTGGCGATGCAGCGGGGCGAGCTCCCGATGTGCAAGGATCCGTTTTGGTGGGCCTGCGCCTGGCGCGGCCCGGCGAAACTCACGGTCGATATGGGACGCACGGCGCAAGCCGCGGTGCTCCTCATGAAAAATTGCGGCCTCTCCCATGTCCGTTACTACGAGGAGCGGGCGCTGGATGCCTACGAGGAAGCGGGCGAGGAAATTGAATTTCTCGGATGGCTCAAAAAGGAATGCGCGAAGAACGATCTGGACTTCAATCTGCTGCTTGAACCTACGCCGGGCGCCGCGCCAAAGGCCGGCAACGATCCGGACCAGGGCGAGATCGAAGGAAAATCTGAGAGCTCGATTATCAATTTGAACGTGGACGCAAAAGCGCCAGGAAAACGCTCGTTCCGATTCAACCGGGCCGATGGCTCAGTCATGCGCGGCGAGATCATTGACTCGGAGTAAAGCTTTCAAATGGCATCAGCTTTTTGTAACGCGGGAAAAAAAGCGCTTTTCGATAACGTCTCGGCCCACACCTGGAAGGCTGCGCTCTATACGTCGGCCGCCAGTCTTGATGCCACGACCGCCGCTTACTCCGCCACGAACGAGCTGGCTTCTTCCGGCGGATACACTGCCGGCGGCCTCACGTTAAGCGGCGTAGCGACCGGCTCTGACGCAGGCGGCGCGTGGATCACTTTTGCCAATGCCACCTGGGCCAGCGCCACTTTCACCGGCGCGCGTTACATGCTCATTTACGATTCGAGCGATGCCAATCGCGCTTACGCTGTGATTGATTTCGGCTCCGATAAAGCGGGCCAGGGCGGCAATTTCACTTACGTGATGCCGGCCACTGGCTCGAGCACGGCGATCATTCGGTTGTAGGCATGGCCGGGCAATACGTCGAAGTTCAACCGGACAGCACCGGCAAAAAAATCGAGGCGACCAACACGCCTTCGGACACGGACAGTGTTTTTCGCCAGACGGTGCAACTTCCGGAATCGCGCGACCTCCGCATGGCTGACACGGACGCCATGATTTTAGAAGAGCTGCGCGAGATGCGCCGCGTTCTCTGTGAAGCATTCAAAATCAATTACGAAATAATCTCGGACTGAAGGAAAAAAATTTATGCAATCTGAAGCACTCGTCGGTCCGCAAATTTTAGCGGATGGAAATATCGCGCGGCTGCGCCAAAGCAAAGGAGGCGAGCTCATCGTCAGCGAGCTGCACGGAAAATTTTTCGAGCAGAATTATCGCGGAAATCTATTTCACGCCACCGTTGGCACTGCCGGTGTCGCTCTCGCGGTTGCTGGCACGACGGCGGGCATCGCGCTGGCCAACCCGGCCGGTTCAGGCAGACTCGTCAGTCTTGTCCGCGTCACTTTCGGACTGGTATCCGGCACATTGGTCGTTGGCACCATCATGCACGGCGTAAATACCAATTTAATTGCCGCCCCAGTTACCGGCACGGCGCTGGTTCCAATTCCAGGCCGAATTGGCTCAGGCTTTCAGCCCTCCGCTAAAGCATTCGTCACCGCGACGCTTCCAGTCGCGCAAACTCCGCTCCGGCCGTTTGCAAATAAAGCGGCCACGCCGCCATTTGGTCTCTATTCCGAAGATGTCGACGGACAAATGATTCTCGAACAAGGCGCCACATGGAGCTTGTTCGTCGTCGGAGCCGATACCACTCCGCTCGAAATCGTCGGCGTGACCTGGGAAGAAGTGGCGTTCTAAAATTTCCGGATCTGGGGCTTCTAGCCAATGCTCACGCTCCTTTTTAATCAGGGAGCAGATGTTACGGTCTCCGCCGCCGGCGTTGGAGCCAATGCGGCCATCGGCATAGGGCAGATCGACGTTACTTTCGCGCTCACTGGCGTTGCTGAGAATGCCGCCATCGGCGCGGGGCAGATCGACGTTACTTTCGCGCTCGCTGGTGTTGGCGCCAACGCAGCCATCGGCGCAGGCACGGTCGCCGTTACTTTTGCTCTGGCCGGCGTTGCGGCGAACGCATCCATCGGCTCCGGCAAGATCGACGTTACTTTCGCTCTCACAGGAATTGCGGCCAATGCGGCGATCGGAACTGGTTCGTTCGTCATCGATGTATATTTCGCGCTCGCCGGTGTCGGCGCTTCATCCGCGGTCGGGACCGGATCAGTTGCCATCGATTTCGCGGCCGCTGGCGTGTCCGCGTCCGCGGCAGTCGGCGCCGGATCGTTCGACGTTGCTTTCGCCCTAGTCGGCATAGTGGCCAACGCCGCGATCGGGACGGGCGCACTCCAAGGCGCCGTCGATGTGGTTCACGGTTGCACGCTGGCGCCCGCTACGGTCGTGCTGGGCGCGGTCCAGTCCCGGCGCAGAAAAGATAGCGGCGTCGCAGCCAATCCTGGAACCGGGACCGGCCGGATCGTTATCGATGTTGCATTTTCTTCTCCCGGCGTCGCGGCCAATGCGGCGATCGGTCAAGGCCGGGTAATTTGCGATGCCGTTTTTTCAGCGCGCAGCTGCAGCGCGCGGGCGGCGGCCGGAAACGGCCGGATAATTTGCGATGTCGTCATCCGCCAGCCGAGGATCACAGAAGCAAACCCGAAAATCGGCCGCGGCACAATTATCTCGATTGTCGATCTTACGGACGACGAAATCTGCGCTCTCCTGGCCATGGCTGCTTGAATTGGGTTTGACTCCTGCTCCTTGGAAGGGGGGGGCAGCAGAAATTCTTTTATGACAATCGAGGAAGCCACCGAGCAGGATTTGAAGCGGCTTCTCGCGCGCCGTGAAAAAAAAGAGCTAGCTGACATTCAGCAGAAACTCCCGCTGCAATCGCTCCATGACGCCGAGGAGAGGATGAAAGAAACAACATTCGCCCTGGACCGGGCGCTCACAATTTTGACCGACACTTATCTGAGTTATGACGAGGATGAGGATGTCGATTTTGAAACCCGCCTTAATCACACCCGCTCGCTGGAAAACATCGAGCACAATTACGACGTGTTGGCAAAAATTTGGGAGTGCCAGTGCAAACGCGTGGCCTACGAAATTAAAGATGCCACGAAATAAACGCGCATTGACAGGGCGCAAGAGTGCGTGCGCACCTGGTATGAATTCAAAGCCTCCGATGACGGGAAAAAAGAAACGCAGCTCTACCTATACAACGAAATTGGCGGGTTTGGGAAAAACGCCTCCGACTTCGTTAGAGACCTTCAAACGGTCCCCCAAGATAACCGAGTGGTTCTCCGGATCCACTCGCCCGGCGGCGACGTCTTAGACGGTCACGCCATTTTCAACGCGCTCCGGGCGCACCCGGGCGGCTTGACCACTCAAATCGATGGCCTGGCTGCTTCCATGGCCAGCGTGGTTGCCCTCGCAGGCGACCCAGTCCGGATGGCCGGCAACGGGCTCATGATGATTCACAACGTGAGCGCCGGGATGCACGGCGACTCCGAGGACCTGCGGCAAATGGCCGACGTCATGGACAAAATCCAGGAGACGATCAAAGCCATCTACTCGGCCAAGACCGGGTTATCAAAGAAAAAAATTCAGGAAATGATGGACGCGGAAACCTGGATGACCGCCAAGGAAGCGGTCGATCTCGGATTTGCCGACGAAATCACGGGCGACCTGAAAATGGCCGCCAAGTTTGATCTATCGAAATTCAAAAACCCGCCCGCTTTGTTGACACCGGCCGCGGCAGCAATGGATCCAAACGAATTGCCGAGCAAAGAGGAAAGCAAAAAGATTTTCCGAAAAGTCGCCGCATTTTTTGTCAGCAACGAGCTCGAAGCTGCGAACAAAAGAATTATCGAGCTGGAAGGCGTGATCGCCAAGAACGATGAGGCCACGGAGGAGCTAGTCACTGCGCACACCACCGCGAGCTTCGCCAAAGATGAAGAGATCAAGACGCTGACCCAAAACGCGACCGATGCCAAAGCGATGGCAGACGCCGCGACAGCAGATTTTGAAAACAAGGTCAGCGCCGAAGTGGTGAAACGCTGCGCCGCCATCGGGATCACCGAACCGATCAAGCGCGATCCCGCCGTCAACACCGACGAAGACCTCCAGACCGTGCGTGAGCAAATGCTGGCCTGCGAGGACCCGAAAGAAAAAGCCGCGCTCGCCCGCAAAGCCCGCGCGCTGCGCTCCAAGGCCCGCGCCTAACAAAAACTTTTCCCCATGAACGTCATCGACAGCGAAACGCCAGCGAAACAGTTGGAAGCCATCCGCGAAAAAATCGCGAAGTGCACCGACCCGAAAGAAAAAACCGATCTCGGACGCGAAGCCCGCAAGATCCGCTCAGAGCAAGCGAAGCGGCATTGACACTCTCCCCAAAACAAAAACCCAACGAACAAGAAAATAACCGACCATGTCCTTAACACTCTCCGCCACTGAAATTCTCGTCGACGTCCTGGACGCCTTCAAAAAGCAGTTCCCGATGCTGACATTTTTCTCGACCGATTTCAGCTCGGCCGCCGCCGTCTTGAACCAACAAGTGCTAGCCCGCATTGCGCAGTTGCCGACCGTCCAGAGCTACGACGCGGCTGCAGGTTACGATCTCAACTGGGCCGACTCCAAAAGCTTGCTGGTCGATGTCCCTGTAACTCTCAATCAACATAAGCACGTGCCAGTCAAGATCCTCTACCTGGACCGGATCGCGGCCAAGATCGACCTTTACGACACGTCGATTGCCAACATCGGCTTTGTCCTGGGGAAAAGCGTCATTGATTACGCCCTGGGTCTGTGCACACCGACCAATTTCAGCGGCTCGACCGTCGCGACGATCGCGAACACGAACCGCGACACGTTAAGCACGATCACGCTCAACATGAACGCCAACGGCGCGCGCGCCGGCGGCCGTTATGGCATCGTTAGCTCACTCTTCTTTAACTCGCTCGACAGCGATATCCGTATCGCGAGCGGCGATTACCATGGCCAGATGAAAGACGGTGCGCCTTACGGGCACCTGCACAACATCGCCGGTTTCGAGAACATCATCGAATATCCCGACACGCCCTCAGGCAGCAATCAGACAGCTTTCTTTGGCGACAAGCGCGCCGCGGCGGTTGTGACTCGCCTGCCTTCCGACATTCAGAACGTGGCCGACATTTTAGGCATCCCCTCGATCGCGGGCTTCGAAGTGGTCGAAGATCAAACCAGTGGCTTAAGTTTGTTAGGCATCAAGTGGATGAAGCAAGGCACCTTCGACGCAATCGTCACCGCAACCTTGCTTTACGGAGCAGTCGCAGGAAACCAGGGCGGATCCGCCGGCGTCATCACGGACAAGGCAGGCTGGGTCGTCAAGACCGCGTAAGCCAACTCATCTGGAGAAACGATGTTCGTTATCGGATATAAAACGCCGAACCTAAAGGAGACCGGAACGCTCCTTTACCATGGCGACGATGCCGATGCCGCGAACAAAGCGCACCTGGACAACGCCGATAAATTCCCGCGCATCGCCAAGTCTCTAGCTGGAATCGAAGCCTTTTTTCTGACGGTCCAGCATTTCGATCCGGAGCATCCGGTAGCGAAGGCCGAGACCGAAGCAGCCAAAAAAGCGGAGGCTTCGACGGTCAAGAAAGAGGAAGCGGCCGAGCAAAAAACTTTATCGCACTTGTCCGAAGAGGAACACAAACCAAAAAAATCTAAGAAATGAAAACGCGCGCCACAATTTTAATTGCAACGGTCTGCCTGCTCGCCTTGAGCGCGAGCGCGACCACGATCAACATCAAAGACAACGAGTCCGGCTACATGCTCGGCACGACGGCGCTCCAGGCGCTCGGCGTTCTCGGCGGCGGTCCTACCGGCGCGCCGGTCACGCAGCAAGCCGCTGGCACCGATCCTTACACCGTCTTGTTGAATTTTGGGTTTGTCGCTTCTGGCGGAATCAATTATTTCCCGCAGCACGCCACGGTTTCCCTTAGCGCCGCACAGATTAACGGCATGGCCGCAGCGCCTGTCCAGCTCGTAGCCGCTCCCGGCGCGGGCAAGACGCTCGTTGTGGACAAAGTGGCTATCCGGCTCACGCGTTCAGCTACGGCCTTTGCCTCTGGCGGAGTTGGAATCGTGCAATATGGCCCCACGGTGACTGGCGGCGGTATTCAAGCGCTCGATTCCACGATCGCCGCAACATTTTTTACTGGAGCAGCCGGCGCGAGCGAGACCGTCCGAAACGGCGCTGTGATGTCGGACACAGGAACGACGCTGCAAAACCTGGGCCTCTTTATTTCGAACCAAACCGGCGCGTTCACGACCGGCACCGGCACGGCCACGGTCGACGTTTGGTATCGCCTGTTCTAAAAGAAACTTTTTGTTTAACTGAACCATGAGCCGACCAGCCCCAGTTTTTCGGAACTGGGGCTTGGTTTTTGTAATACACCTTTCAAAATGAAAAAACTTCTTCTCACCCTTCTCCTGGCCACTGCTTGCTTGCCGGTCCGCGCCGATAACTTGTTCGACGCCAGCGGGACGATCACGACCGGAGCCGCTTCGCAGATCCTGCTGCCATTTAATTTCGGACCGCCGAGAAAGTTTTTCTATTTCCAAAACGATTCGGCCCACATCATGTGGTTGCAGTTCGGAACGACCGGCGCGGGCACGACCGTCACGATCAGCACCGCTACGCCGGCGCTTGTCTCCTGGACAGCGCATGGATTTGCCGCCGGCCAGCCAGTTCAATTTGGCGGCGCCGGAGCCACGCTCCCGGCCCCGCTCGTGGCAGGCCAGACTTATTACGTGATCGCGGCGGGGCTAGTGACAAACGCTTTTGAAATTTCCGCTACGGTTGGCGGGGCAGCCATTAACACGACGACGGCCAGCGCCGGCACTCTCTTAGGTTGGGGCTTGTCCGCGACTCAGGCGCAGCCCGCGGTCCAGGTCCCGATCAGCGGCGGCAT
>Ga0307477_10000888_pt1 | contig 28251 bp, 36 predicted proteins | sample atmos_gasesECM2C_FD_203316 | JGI IMG/M metagenome (GOLD analysis project Ga0307477, IMG submission 203316) | Hardwood forest soil microbial communities from Morgan-Monroe State Forest, Indiana, United States - atmos_gasesECM2C_515 | ecosystem: Environmental > Terrestrial > Soil > Temperate...
CGCGGGCGTAGCTCAGTTGGTAGAGCATCAGCCTTCCAAGCTGAGGGTCGCGGGTTCGAGCCCCGTCGCCCGCTCTCGCTCGCGTAGCTCAGTCGGTAGAGCGCGTCCTTGGTAAGGACGAGGTCACCGGTTCAATCCCGGTCGCGAGCTCTGAGACACGGCGGTGCCGGGACGTCCGCCGCCAGACGAGGATGAGGGACTCATGGCAACGGCCACGTTGGCGCGGGTGATGCCCGGCGACAACACCAAGATGGCGATCGACTTGATCACCCCGATCGCGATGGAGGAAGGGTTGCGGTTCGCGATTCGCAAAGCGGGGCGCACCGTCGGCGCCGGCGTCGTCACCACGATCTCGAAATAGGCGGGCCCTCCGATGCCCCGGGAGAACATCATCATGGAATGCACGGTGTGCAAGAGCCGGAACTACTTCACGACCAAGAACCGGCGCAAGCACACTGAGCGGGTGGAATGGAAAAAGTTCTGCTCGCGCTGCAACAAGCATCAGCAGCACAAGGAATCGAAGTAAGGTGGCCACGGAGGCGCTCGAAACCCCCAAGCGGTCGTGGATCGGCCGGGCGGTCGAGTTCCTGCGGGACGTGCGGGCGGAGGTGCGCAAGGTCACGTGGCCGACCTGGGAGGAGTTGAAGAAGGCGACGACCGTCATCGTCATCTTCGTCGCGATCCTGGGGCTCGTGATCGGCTGGATGGACTGGGTGCTGCAACAGATCTTCGTCGTGGGCGTCGCGAAGCTGTTCTGATGTCGGACCACCGCTGGTACGCGATCCAGACGACGGCGGGCCACGAAAACAAGGTGCGCTCGTTGATCGAGCGCCGCATCAAGGACGACCCGCGCCCCGACGCCGAAAAGCCGATTCGACTGGCCTTGGTCCCCATTCAGGAAGTCGTGGAGATCAAGAACGGCAAGAAGGTGACGGTGGAGCGGAAGATCTACCCCGGCTACGTGCTCGTGGAGATGGTTCTGAATCAGGAGACCATCCATGTCATCAACGGCATCCAGGGCGTGATCAAGTTCGTTGGGACGGACCGCCTGCCGATGCCGCTGCGTGCCGAAGAGGTGAACCGCCTCCTCGGGATCGAGGAGGCGACGAAGGAAGAGGAGCCGGCGGAGCTGATTCCGTTCCTCGTCGGGCAAGTCGTGGAGATCACGGAAGGGCCGTTCTCGGACTTCAGCGGCACCGTGGAAGAGGTCATTTCGGACAAGGGCAAGGTGCGGGTCTCGGTCTCCCTCTTCGGGCGCCCGACGTCGGTCGAGCTGGATTACCTGCAGCTGAAGGCGCACTGAGGCGAGCATGGCAAAGCCGATCACAGCGGTCGTGAAACTGCAGGTCGCCGCGGGCCAGGCGACCCCGGCGCCGCCCGTCGGGACCGCGCTCGGCCCCCATGGGGTCAACATCATGGAGTTCGTCAAGCAGTTCAACGCGCGGACCCAGGGCGAGACGGGGATGATCACCCCGGTCGAGGTGACGATCTTCAAGGATCGGTCGTTCACGTTCATCACGAAGACGCCGCCAGCGGCGGTGCTCCTCAAGAAGGAAGCGGGGATCGAGAAGGGATCGCCGAGCTCGAACCGCCAGAAGGTGGGCAAGGTCACGCGCGCCCAGGTGAAGAAGATCGCCGAGATCAAGATGCCCGATCTCAACGCCACGTCGATTGAGAGCGCCATGGCGATGGTGGCCGGGACGGCACGCTCGATGGGCCTCGAGGTGGTGGACTGATGCGCACCCACGGCAAGAAGTATCGCGGCGCCGTCGCGACCCTCGAGCCGCGCCGCCTGTACACCCCGCGCGAGGCCGCGGAGCGGGTGCGAGCCGCCGCGTACGCCGCGTTCGACGAGTCCGTGGACATCGCCGTGCGGCTCGGCGTCGACCCCAAGCATGCCGACCAGATCGTGCGGGGCACGGTGAGCCTGCCCCACGGCACGGGGAAGAAGATTCGGGTGCTGGTCATCGCCCAAGGCGAGAAGGCGAAGGAGGCCGAGGCCGCGGGAGCGGACGCGGTGGGCGTCGACTATATCCAGAAGATCAAGGAGGGCTGGCTCGATTGTGACGTCATCGTCGCCACGCCGGACGTGATGGGTCAGCTGGCGCCGCTCGGGAAGGTGCTCGGGCCGCGGGGCTTGATGCCCAACCCCAAGGCCGGCACGGTCACGATGGACGTCGCCCGGGCGGTGAAGGAGCTCAAGGCCGGGAAGATCGAGTTCCGGGTCGACAAGAGCGGCATCGTCCACGCGCCGATCGGGAAGAAGTCGTTCGCGGTCGAGGCGCTTGAGCAGAACGTGCAGACGTTCATGGACGCGATCGTGCGGGCCAGGCCGCCAGCCGCGAAAGGGCACTACGTGCGGTCGATCACCGTGTCGAGCACGATGGGTCCGGGCGTACCCGTGGATCCGGCGGGGTATCATCAATGATCCGGACCAAGGCGCAGAAGCAGGACGTGGTGATGGCGCTCGCCGGGAAGCTGCGGCGCGCGCCCACCGTCTACGTCACGGACTTCACGGGGCTGAACGTGGCGCGGATCACGGAGCTGCGGCGCCGGCTGCGGGCGGCGGGGGTGGAATACGTGGTGGTCAAGAACACCCTCGCGCTCCGGGCCCTCGGGGAGGCGCGCGTGGCGGGCCTCGACTCGCATCTCGGCGGGCCCACCGGCCTCGTGCTCGCGGGGGCGGACCCCGTGGCCGCGGCCAAGGTCCTGGCCGACTTCGCGAAGGAGCACGAGAAGCCGAAGATCAAGGTGGGATTGGTGGAGGGCCGGACGATCACGCCCGAGCAGGTGAAGCAGCTCGCGGCGTTGCCCTCGAAACCGGAGCTCCTCGCGCAACTGGGCGGCTCGCTCCACGCGCCCCTCGCGGGCTTCGTCGGGGCGCTGAACGGCTTGCTATACCTGATGGTGGGGGCCCTCGAGGCGCTCCACACGCAGCGCGCTGCGGGCGCTGCTTCCTAACCGGGCGGGAGAAACAAATGGCGACTCAGACGGGTTTGGGTATAGAGGAGCTCCTCGATGCGATCGGCAATCTGTCGGTCGTGGAGCTGGCGCAGCTGATCGACAAGTTCAAGGAGAAGTTCGGGGTGACGATCGCGGCCCCGATAGCGGCTGGGCCGGCGGCGGCTGGGGGTGCGGGCGCCGGGGCGGCGCCGGCGGTCGAAGAGCAGACCGAGTTCACCGTCGTGCTGAAGAGCGGCGGCGAGAAGAAGATTCAGGTGATCAAAGAGATCCGGGCCATCACGAGCCTCGGCCTCAAGGAGGCCAAGGATCTCGTGGAAGGCGCGCCCGGGACCGTGAAGGAAGGCGTGTCCAAGCCGGAAGCCGAAGAGATCAAAAAGAAGCTCGAAGCCCAGGGCGCGGTCGTCGAACTGAAGTAGACGCCGAGGGTGACGCCGCGGGCCATGGGGGCCCGCTGGCGCTGACTCGGGTCTCCTTCGGTCGAGGACATGCGCGGACTTGCACCACTCCTGCTCGCTTGTACGAGCCCCCTCAGTCCACCCCCGATACGGCGCGGCGGGGGCGGCGGGGCCTTTTGCGTTTCTCCTGAGGTCGTGACATGACGAAAACAACGCCGGTGCTGTCGTTTGCCAAACTCGAGACGGGGATGCCGATGCCCCATCTCCTCGACATCCAGACGCGGGCGTTCCAGTCGCTCCTGCAACCAGACGGCAAGGGTGCCCAGCGCGCCGACGTCGGGTTGGAGCGGGTGTTCAAGGACGTCTTTCCGATCCAAGACGTCAACGGCAACTACTCCCTCGAGTTCGTGAAGTACGGCCTCGGGGAGCCCAAATACTCGGTGGAAGAGTGCATCGAGCGGGACATGACCTACTCGGTGCCCCTCAAGGCCACCCTGCAGCTCGTGGTCATGGAAGAAGTAGGCGAGACGACCAAGACCAAGCGGCCGAAGAACATCATCGAGAAGGAAGTCTACCTCGGGGAGCTGCCCATTCTGACACCGCTCGGCACCTTCGTCATCAACGGCGCCGAGCGCGTGATCGTTTCCCAGCTCCATCGCTCGCCGGGCGTGGTGTTCGAAGAGAGCATCCACCCCAATGGCCAGCGGCTGTTCTCGGCCCGGATCATCCCGTTCCGCGGCTCGTGGGTCGAGTTCACGATCGACATCCATGACGTGATCTACGTCCACATCGACAAGAAGAAGAAATTCCCGGCGACGGCGCTGCTGCGCGCGTTCGGCTACGGCACCAACGCCGAGATTTTGCAGCTGTTCTACGCGACCAAGGAAATCGACATCACGGGGCGCCTGGAGGGACGGGCGCAGAAGCGCGAAGTACTGGGGACCCTGCTCGCGACCGACGTCCCCGACCCCGAGAACAGGAAGGGCGAGCCGCTCGGCCGCGTCGGGGACGAGCTGACGCTCGAGAAGTTCAATCAGTTTCGCCGGGCCGGCATCGCTCGGGTGCGCGTGTTCGCGGGATACACAGCGCTCGACCTGCGCGACGACGCCCAGCCCACGACGACTCGGGAGCGGCAGGGGCCGCACGTGCTCGCCGCCGACGTAGCCGACCCTGAGACCGGCGAGGTGTTGGCCGAAGGGGGGCGCGACGTGTCGGACACGATGAAGAAGCGCTTGCTCAAGGCGAAGGTGACCAAGGTCGACGTGCTGCTGCCACCGGGGCGCAGCGAGTCGCCGCTCATCAAAAACACGCTGCTCAAGGATCCGACCCACACCGAGGCCGAGGCGCTCGAGCAGATCTATGCCCTGCTGCGACCCGGCGAGGCGCCGAACCTCGAGACCGCGCGCCAGGCGCTGGAGCGTCTGTTCTTCCACCCCAAGCGCTACGACCTCGGGCGCGTGGGGCGCTACAAGATCAATCAACGCCTGAAGGTGAACGTCGCGCGCGACCACACGGTCCTGACCGAAGACGATTTCATCGCGATCATCCGCTATCTGATCGAGCTGTCCGAGGGACGCGGTTACACCGACGACATCGACCATCTCGGGAATCGGCGCGTGCGCTCGGTGGGCGAGTTGATCGCGAATCAGTTCTCGGTCGGCTTGTCGCGGATGGCGCGCCTCATCAAGGAGCGGATGAGCATCAACAACGACCCGGAGCGCATCACGCTCGACGACCTCGTGAACGCACGCACCGTCAGCGCGGTGATCCAGGCCTTTTTCGGCAGCTCGCAGTTGTCCCAGTTTATGGATCAGACCAATCCGCTCGCCGAATTGACGCACAAGCGGCGGCTGTCGGCGCTCGGGCCCGGGGGCCTCACGCGGGAGCGGGCGGGGTTCGAAGTGCGCGACGTGCACTACAGCCAGTACGGCCGCATGTGCCCGATCGAGACACCGGAGGGCCCGAACATCGGGCTCATCACGAGCTTGTCGACCTATGCCCGGGTGAACGAGTTGGGCTTCATCGAGACCCCCTATCGGGTGGTGAAGGAGGGTCGGGTGACCGACGAGATCCGGTGGTTGTCGGCGTCCGAAGAAGAAGAGTTCGCCGTGGCCCAGGCGAACGCCCGGCTGACCGAGGACGGGCGCTTCGCCGACGACCTCGTCTTGTGCCGCAAGCGGGACGACTACCCGCTCTTGGCGCCCAACCGGATCGACTTCATGGACGTGGCCCCCGAGCAGCTCGTGTCGATCGCCGCGGCCCTGATCCCCTTCCTCGAGCACGACGACGCGAACCGGGCGCTCATGGGATCGAACATGCAGCGACAGTCGGTGCCGTTGCTCTTTCCCAAGGCGCCCCTCGTGGGCACGGGCCTGGAGGACAAGGTGGCGCGGGACTCGGGGGCGGTCGTCGTGGCGCGGCGCGCCGGCGTGGCCACGCGCGTGACTGCCGATGAGATCATCATCGACACCGGGGACGAGGACGCGAAGGCGGGCGAGCATCCGCTCGCGCGCCTCAAACAGCACGACCGGTATCGCCTCAAGAAGTTCTGGCGGACGAATCAGGACACCGCGATCAACCAGCGCCCCCTCGTGCAAGTGGGCCAGAAGGTCAAGGCGGGGCAAGTCGTGGCCGACGGCGCCGGCACCGATCAGGGCGAGCTCGCGCTCGGCGCCAACGTGCTGGTCGCCTTCATGCCCTGGTACGGGCACAACTTCGAAGACGCCATCGTGCTGTCGGAGCGCTTGGTGAAGGACGACGTGTACTCGTCGATCCATATCCAGGAGCTCGAGCTCCACGTGCGCGACACCAAGCGCGGCCGGGAAGAGATCACGCGCGAGATCCCCAACGTGGCCGAGGAGTCGCTTGTCGATCTCGACGAACGGGGGATCGTGCGGATCGGCGCGCACGTGAAGGCCGGGGACATCCTGGTGGGCAAGATCACCCCGAAGGGGGAGACCGAGCTGTCGCCCGAAGAGAAACTGCTGACGGCGATTTTCGGCGAAAAAGCGAAGGACGTGAAGGACTCCTCGCTCAAGGTACCGCCGGGCATGGAGGGCGTGGTCATCGACGTGAAGATCTTCTCGCGGATCGAGGACCAGGTGGTGGAGAAGGACCGGGGCGAGCGCATTGGCGAGGTGCGACGCCTCGAGGCCGAGGAGAAGGCCCGCATCTCCGAGGCCATGTTCGCCGAGCTCGCCGAACTGCTCACCGGCCAAGAGGTGGGCCTCATGCTGAAGGCGGGGACGGTCGAGGAGTACCTGCCCGCCGGCACCAAACTCGCGGCGAGTCACCTCGAGGGCATCAACTTCGCGGACGTGGACTTGAAGACGCTGCGGGTCGCGAACAAGAGCGTCAATGAGCGCGTGCGGGCGGTGCTCGACGCGGCGCAGGCGGAGCGCGCCAAGATCGAGGAAAAGTCCGAGGATCAGATCGACAAGATCCTCCAGCCCGACGAACTGCCGCCGGGCGTGATCCAGCTCGTGAAGGTCTACGTCGCCGAGAAGCGCAAGATCTCGGTCGGCGACAAGATGGCGGGCCGCCACGGCAACAAGGGCATCATCGCGCGGATCGTGCCGGAGGAGGATATGCCGTTCCTACCGAACGGGACGCCGGTGGACATCGTGCTCAACCCGCTCGGCGTGCCGTCGCGCATGAACGTCGGCCAGATTCTCGAAACGCATCTCGGGTGGACGGCGAAGGTCCTCGGGTTCGAGGCCAAGACCCCGGTGTTCCAGGGCGCCGACGAGACCGAGATCGGCGTGCTGCTGCGCCTCGCCGGTCTCACTTGGGCGGCGGCCCTGCGCCTCGAGGTTCGGCCACCTGAGCTCGCGGCCGACACCGTCCGGGAGATCACGCAGGACCTGCGCAGTCTCCCGCTCACGAACGGCGACCGGCCCCTCCTCACGGGGTCGGGGATCGGACTCCTCGCCTCGCGGGCGCTGACCCAGGGCACGCGCGACATCCACCACCGGTTCGTCGACTTCCTGCAGTTCGCGGCCAAGGAGCTGGCGCAGCGTGAGCTCGCCCAGCGCCGCGTCGAGCAGGAGATGCACGCGGCGCGGCTAGAGGTGGACTCGGTGGGGAAGACGGAGAAGCTGGGGCTCAAGGCCGCCCTCAAGGACATCGAGAAGCAATTGCAGCACGACAAGCCCGCCGAGGTGCTCGAGGCCGCCGGGTACCCGGCGCTCGCCGCGCTCCTCGGCCCCAAGTCCGAAGCCGACGTGGATCAGGCGGTCGGCGAACTGCTGCGGGCGGCGGGGCTCTCGCCCGGCGGGAAGGCCCGGCTCCGCGATGGCCGCTCGGGGGAGTTCTTCACCTCCGACGTCACCGTGGGCTCGATCTACATGATGAAGCTGTCTCACCTCGTCGACGACAAGATTCACGCGCGCTCGATCGGCCCGTACTCGCTCGTCACCCAGCAGCCGCTCGCGGGCAAGGCGCAATTTGGGGGTCAGCGCTTCGGCGAGATGGAGGTCTGGGCGCTCGAAGCCTACGGCGCGGCGCACACGCTGCAGGAGATCCTGACGGTCAAGTCGGACGACGTGAACGGTCGCAGCCGTGTGTACGAAGCCATTGTCAAAGGGCAGAACCTGCCGAAACCCGGCATCCCCGAGTCCTTCAACGTGCTGGTGAAGGAACTCCAGGCCTTGGGTCTGAAGGTGACCCTGGGCACCACCGAGGACGTTGAAGAGTAAGGGGAGGGAGCGACGATGATCGATTTCCGGAGCGGGCGCGAGCCGAAGAGCTCGAGCTTCGATTACATCCAAGTGCGCATTGCGTCGCCCGAGGAGATCCGCGGCCCGCGTGACTCCAAGGAGCGCGAGCGCCTCGAACTCCAGGGGCAGCGCACCTGGTGGTCGTGGGGCGAGGTCACGAAGCCCGAGACCATCAACTACCGGTCCTTCAAGCCGGAACGCGACGGGCTGTTCTGCGAGCGTATCTTCGGCCCGGTCAAGGACTGGGAATGCCACTGCGGCAAGTACAAGCGCATCCGCTACCGTGGCGTCATCTGCGACCGCTGCGGCGTCGAGGTCACCCTCTCGAAGGTGCGGCGCGAGCGGATGGGTCACATCGAGCTCGCGGTCCCCGTCGCGCACATCTGGTTCTTCAAGACGTTGCCGTCGCCGATGGGCAACCTGCTCGATATGACGTTGCGCGATCTCGAGCGGGTGATCTACTACACGAACTATGTCGTGATCGAGCCCGGCAAGCAGGAGGTCCACGACAAGGAGCTGCTCGACGAAGACCGGTTTCTCGAGCTGCGCGCCAAGGCGAAGGCCGAGGGCGATGCTGCCTTTCGCGCGGACATCGGCGCCCCGGCGGTTCGATCGCTGCTCGAGCGGCTGAACGTCGACAAGCTCGCCGACGAGATGCGCGAGCTCGTGGGGACCGAGACGAGCCAGCATCGCAAGAAGCAGCTGCTCAAGCGGCTCAAGATCGTGGACGCGTTCCGCAACTCGGGGAACGCGGGCGAGGCCCGCAACAACCCGGGCTGGATGATCCTGGACGTCATCCCCGTCATCCCGCCTGACCTGCGGCCGCTCGTCCCGCTCGACGGTGGGCGGTTTGCCACGTCCGATCTCAACGATCTCTACCGCCGCGTGATCAACCGCAACAACCGGCTCCAGAAGCTGATCTTGCATCGGGCGCCCGAGGTGATCCTGCGCAACGAAAAGCGCATGTTGCAGGAGGCCGTGGACGCGTTGTTTGATAATGGCCGTCGCTCGAAGGCGATTCGCGGACGCGGCAAGCGGCCCCTGAAGTCGTTGTCTGACATGCTCAAGGGCAAGCAGGGCCGGTTCCGGCAGAACCTGCTGGGTAAGCGGGTCGATTATTCCGGCCGCTCGGTGATCGTGGTCGGCCCGGAGCTGCGCCTGCACCAGTGCGGGCTCCCCAAGGCGATGGCGGTGGAGCTGTTCAAGCCCTTCATCATCCACAAGCTCGTGGAGAAGGGCATCGCCGAGACGGTGAAGCGCGCGAAGAAGATCGTCGAAAAGGAGAGCCCGGAGGTCTACGAGATCCTCGAGGAAATCATCGAGGACCACCCGGTGCTGCTCAATCGCGCGCCCACGCTGCACCGCCTCGGGATCCAGGCCTTCGAGCCGGTGCTTGTCGAAGGGAAGGCTATCCGCATCCACCCGCTCGTCTGCGCCGCGTTCAACGCGGATTTCGACGGCGATCAAATGGCCGTGCACGTGCCGCTCTCCTTCGAGAGCCAGCTCGAATCGCGCCTGCTCATGATCTCGTCGAACAACATTCTGAAGCCCTCCGACGGCCGACCCGTCGCCGAGCCGTCGCAGGACATGGTGCTCGGTTGCTATTTCTTGACCAAGGAGGAGGCTCGGTTCGAGGAAGCCCTCGCCACGGCGCCGCGCGTGGCGTCGCTGCCGGAGCTCGAGATGGCGCTCGCGGTCAAGCGGCTGGAGTACCACTCGCCCCTGCATTTCTGGTTCGAGCCGCCCGGGGGCAGCGGTCTTTGGGTCGGCACCACGGCGGGGCGCGTCATCTTCAACAGCATCCTGCCCGTGCTGCTCGGGGCCGAAGGCTTCCGGAACCAGGTCATGCGCAAGCGCGACCTGTCCGAACTCGTGTTCGAGAGCTATCGGCGCGCGGGGCTCTCGGCCACCGTCCAGTTCCTGGACCAGTTGAAGGAGTTCGGGTTCCGCTACGCCACGATGGGCGGGGTCTCCATTGGCGTCGAGGACCTCGAGATCCCCGCCGAGAAGTCGCAGCTCCTGCACGACGCGGAACAGCGGGTCGAGCGCTTCCAGCGTGCCTACGCCACGGGGCAGATCACGTTCGGCGAGCGCTATAACAAGGTGATCGACGCCTGGACGCACGCGAACAACGACATCGCCGATGCGATGGTCAAGACGATGCAGCGCGCCAAGGGCGGGTTCAACCCGGTGTTCATGATGTTCGACTCCGGGAGCCGTGGCAGCCGGGACCAAATCCGGCAGCTCGCCGGCATGCGCGGCCTGATGGCCAAGCCGCAGAAGAAGCTGACGGGCGGCATCGGGGAGATCATCGAGAGCCCGATCAAGTCGAATTTCCGGGAAGGGCTGTCCGTGCTTGAGTACTTCATCTCGACCCACGGCGCTCGGAAGGGGCTCGCCGACACGGCGCTGAAGACGGCGGACGCGGGGTACTTAACGCGCCGCCTGGTCGACGTCGCCCAAGACGTGACGGTCAGCGAGGAAGACTGCGGCACCATCCTCGGTCTCGAGATGTCCGCCCTGAAGGAGGGCGAGGACATCATCGAGCCGTTACGGGAGCGGATCGTGGGGTGCGTCGCGGCGGACGATGTGTTCGATCCCCTCGAGAAGGACGAAGAGGGCGACCGCAAGTTGCTCATTGCGGCGGGTGAGCTGATCGACGAAGAGGCCTCCCAGGCGATCGAGAACGCCGGCATCGAGAGCGTCAAGATCCGCTCGGTGCTGACCTGCGAAGCCCGACGCGGGATCTGTCGCATGTGCTACGGCCGCAACCTCGCCACCATGGACATGGTTGATTTGGGTGAGGCCGTGGGCATTCTCGCCGCGCAGTCGATCGGCGAACCCGGCACGCAGCTGACGCTGCGGACCTTCCACATCGGCGGGACGGCGGCCCGCATCGCCGAGCAGACCGTTCGCAAGACGAAAGTGGAAGGGGTGATCGAGTACGGCGACCGCCTCGCCTTTGTCTCGACGCCCGACGGGCAAAAAGTGGTGACCAGCTACGAGGGCGAGCTCGTCCTCCGGGCGCACGCGCACGGCGATGTCAGCACGGGCAAGCTCGCCGTGCACTCGCGCTTCCATGTCCCCCTCGGCGCGACGCTCATGGTGGAGGACGACGCGAAGGTCGGCAAGGACGGGGTGCTGTTCACCTGGGATCCCTATACCAATCCCATCATGACGGATGTGGCGGGCGTGGTGCGGTTCGTCGATATCGTCGAGGACGAGACGGTCCGCGAAGAGCTCGATGAGCTCACCGGCCGCCGCCAGCGCGTCATCATCGAGGACCGGGACAAGAAACTCCACCCGCACATCGAAGTGGTCCAGAAGCGGGGGGAAAAGGAAAAGCGGTTGCGCGACTTCGTGATCCCCGAAGGGGCGCAGCTCACGGTCGAAGACGGCCACGAGGTCTACGCCGGCCAGGTGCTGGCGAAGGTGTCCCGCGAGGCGTACAAGACGCGCGACATCACGGGCGGGCTGCCGCGGGTCGCCGAGTTGTTCGAGGCGCGCCGCCCGAAGGATCCCGCGACGATTTCCGAGATCGATGGCACCGTGCGCTTCGGCGACATCAAACGCGGCAAGCGCGAGATCTATGTCCACCCCGAGGATGGGGAGCCGCAGCTCTACGAGGTGCCGGCAGGCAAGCACTTGCGCGTCCACGAGGGTGACCGCGTGCGGGCGGGCGACCGCCTCACGGAGGGTCCCGTGAATCCGCACGACATCCTGCGCATCAAGGGGCCGCGCGCGGTGCAGGAGTATCTGCTCAACGAGGTGCAGGAAGTCTATCGGCTCCAGGGCGTGAAGATCAACGACAAGCACATCGGGGTGATCGTGCGCCAGATGCTGCAGAAGGTACGCGTCGTGGAGCCCGGCGACACGATGTTCCTCGAAGGCGAGCATGTCGACAAGCTCACCTTCCGGGAAGTGAACGAGCGCGTGGTCAAGAAAGACGGGAAGCCAGCGACGTCCGAGCCGCTGCTCCTGGGCATCACGAAGGCGAGCCTCACCACGCAGTCGTTCATCTCCGCGGCGTCCTTCCAGGAGACGACGCGCGTGTTGACCGACGCGGCGATCCGCGGAGCCAAGGACGACCTCCTGGGCCTCAAGGAGAACATCATCATCGGGCACTTGATCCCGGCGGGGACGGGGGTCTATCGCTACCACGAGATCGAGATCGAGCCGCCCGAGGGCTTCCAGCCGCCGCCCCCCCCGGTGGAGCCCGTGGCGGGCGGCGCCGTGCCGAGCCCGTTCCCCGAAGAAGTGGAAGCCGACTAAGCGCGGGCCGCTCGCGGGACCGAGCGGCACGGTCCCGCGCGCGGGTTCGGGCGCGCGGGGGTTGACCACAGTCCTGGCGCCCGGGTATCTTCGGCGTCTATTTCCCAACTTTTCCTCGGGGTGCATGCCGACCATTAATCAGCTCGTCCGCCACGGTCGTCGGGACGTCGAGGGAAAAGAGAAGGCGCCCGCGCTCCGCGGGAATCCGCAAAAGCGGGGCGTGTGTACGCGGGTGTACACGACGACACCGAAGAAGCCCAATTCGGCGCTCCGCAAGGTGGCGCGCGTGCGTCTGACGAACGGCTTCGAGGTGACGGCCTACATTCCGGGCGAAGGGCACAACCTGCAGGAGCATTCGATCGTCATGATCCGGGGCGGTCGGGTGAAGGATCTCCCCGGCGTGCGCTACCATATCATCCGCGGCACGCTTGACGCTGCGGGTGTGAATGAACGGAAGCAGTCTCGGTCGAAGTACGGGGCCAAACGGCCCAAGCCGGCAGCGACGTGAGCCGGCGCAAGAAAGCGGTCCGCCGCCCCGTGCCGGCGGATCCGCGCTACGACAGTCAGACCGTCTCCAAGTTCGTCAACAACCTCATGGAGCGGGGCAAGAAATCGCTCGGGGAGCGGTTGTTCTACGACGCGATGGATCTGATCGAGCAACGCACCGGGCAGCCGGGTGTGAACGTGTTCAAGCAGGCCCTGTCGAACGCGAAGCCCGCGCTCGAAGTGAAGTCGCGTCGCGTCGGGGGCGCGACCTATCAGGTCCCCGTCGAGGTCCGGCCCGAGCGGCGCACGGCCCTGGGGATGCGCTGGCTGATCCAGTACAGTCGGGCCCGCCGGGAGAAGACGATGGCCGAGCGCCTCGCGGCCGAAGTCATCCTCGCCTCGAAGGGCGAGGGTGAGACGATCAAGAAGAAGGAAGACACGCACCGGATGGCGGAAGCCAACCGGGCCTTCGCCCACTACCGCTGGTGAGGGTGGGCTAACCCCCAGGGCGCCGCCCTGGGGATGGACCCGCCGCGGGGCCGCGCCCCGAGGTGGAATGGCGGAGCGAGACCGGCCCGTTCGCGGGCGTCACGGTCGCCCCGCGTTTTTGCTGACTAACGGCTAAAGGAACGTCATGCCACGCAGCACGCCGCTCGATCGGATACGGAACATCGGCATCATGGCCCACATCGATGCCGGGAAGACGACTACGACCGAGCGCATCCTGTACTACACGGGCCGCACCTACAAGCTCGGCGAAGTGCACGAAGGCACGGCCACGATGGACTGGATGGAGCAGGAGCAGGAGCGCGGCATCACGATCACGTCCGCTGCCACGACCGCGTTTTGGCCGCGGGGCGGCGAGCAATTCCGGATCAACATCATCGACACCCCCGGGCACGTCGACTTCACGGTCGAAGTCGAACGGAGCCTCCGGGTCCTCGACGGGGCGATCACCGTGCTCGACGCGGTGGGTGGCGTCGAGCCGCAGACCGAGACGGTGTGGCGCCAGGCGGACCGGTACCACGTGCCGCGCATCGTGTTCGTGAACAAGATGGACCGCGTCGGGGCGGACTTCGACATGTGTCTCACCATGGTGCGCGAGCGGCTCGGCACAAAAGCTGTGCCCCTTCACCTGCCGCTCGGCTCCGGGGAGCTCTTTACGGGCCTCGTGGACATCATCCGGCAGGTGGAGATCGTGTACGACGACGAGACCTTGGGGAAGAAATACGTCGAAGGCCCTGTGCCCGTGGCGCTCCAGCCCCGGGTGGCGAAGATGCGACACGAGCTCCTGGAAGCTGTCGTGGAGCACGACGATGCGATCCTCCACAAATACTTGGAGGAACGTGAGCTGACCGAGAGCGAGATCCGCACCGTGGTCCGCAAGGCGACGATCGCCAATCACATCGTCCCTGTGCTCTGCGGGGCGGCTTTCAAGAACAAAGGCGTCCAGGCGCTGCTCGACGCCGTAGTGGACTACCTGCCTTCCCCAGTCGATATTCCGGCGATCCAGGGCCACCTCCCGCACCATGACGAGACCCACGCCGTGCGCAGCGCCTCCGACGACGAGCCCTTCGCCGCGCTCGCGTTCAAGATCATGACCGACCCCTACGTGGGGAAACTCACGTTCTTCCGGGTCTACTCGGGGGTGCTGAACGCCGGCTCCTACGTCTACAACAGCACCAAGGACCGCCGGGAGCGCATCGGGCGCCTCCTGCAGATGCACGCCAACAAGCGCGAGGAGATCGAAGAAGTCCGAGCGGGCGACATCGCGGCCGCGATCGGGCTCAAGGAGACGAAGACCGGCGACACGCTGTGTGCGGAAGACCATCCGATCATCCTCGAGGCCATGCGCTTCCCGGAGCCCGTGATCTCGGTCGCCATCGAGCCCAAGACCAAGGCAGACCAGGACAAGCTTTCGATCGCGCTGCAGAAGCTGTCCGAGGAAGATCCCACTTTCCGCGTCCACTCGGACGCCGAGACGGGGCAGACGATTATCAGCGGGATGGGCGAGCTGCATCTCGAGATCATCGTCGACCGCATGAAGCGGGAGTTCAAGGTCGACGCGAACGTGGGTCGGCCGCAGGTCGCGTATCGGGAAACGGTCCGGAAGCGGGTGGAGTACGTGGAGGGTCGGTTCATCCGCCAAACCGGGGGCCGCGGCCAGTACGGGCACGTCGTCATCAATCTTGAGCCGGCGGGCCCTGGCGCGGGCTTCGTCTTCGAGGACAAGATCGTGGGCGGGGTGATCCCGCGGGAGTACATCGGGCCGGTGGAGCAGGGCGTGAAGGAAGCCCTCGGGAATGGCGTGCTCGCCGGCTATCCCATGGTGGATGTGAAGGTGGAGCTCGTGGACGGATCCTATCACGACGTCGACTCGAGCGAAATCGCCTTCAAGATCGCGGGCTCGCTCGCGGTGAAGGAGGCGGCGCGTCGGGCGGAGCCTGTCCTGCTCGAGCCGATCATGGATGTGGAGGTCGTGACGCCGTCCGACTATATGGGAGATGTGATCGGCGACCTGTCGAGTCGTCGCGGCAAGATTGGCGGCATGACCCAGCGGGCCGATGCACAGGTCGTTGCCGCAAGCGTTCCGCTGTCGGAGATGTTCGGCTACTCGACGACCCTGCGCTCGATGAGCCAGGGCCGGGCGATCTACAGCATGGAGTTCAGCCATTACCAAGAAGTGCCGAAGCAGAAGGCGGAGGAAATCGTGAGCAAGGTGAAGGGCTAGCGAACGCGCGGGCGCGGCCGTGCACGGCATGGCCGGGACGCACCACGAACCAGGCACCATCTCTTGAGGACCTATGGCGAAGGCTAAGTTTGAGCGGACCAAGCCCCACGTGAACGTGGGCACGATTGGGCACGTCGACCACGGCAAGACGACCCTCACTGCGGCCCTCACGAAGGTCGCCGCCGAGAAAGGGCTCGCCACCTACATCACCTACGACCAGGTGGCGAAGGCGTCCGAGTCGCAGGGCCGTCGCGACGCGACGAAGATTCTCACGATCGCGACCTCGCACGTCGAGTATTCGACCGAGCGTCGCCACTACGCCCACGTCGACTGCCCGGGCCACGCCGATTACGTGAAGAACATGATCACGGGGGCGGCGCAGATGGACGGCGCGATCCTGGTCGTGTCCGCGGTGGACGGGCCGATGCCGCAGACCCGGGAGCACATCCTGTTGGCGCGCCAAGTGAACGTGCCCGCGATCGTCGTCTTCTTGAACAAGTGCGACTTGGTCGATGATGCGGAGCTGCTGGATCTCGTGGAGCTCGAGGTACGCGAGCTGCTCTCGAAGTACGAGTACCCCGGCGACGACATCCCGGTGATCCGTGGCGCGGCGCTCAAGGCGATCGAGGGGGACAAGGCCTGGGTCGCGAAGATCTGGGAGCTGCTCGATGCGCTGGACAAGAATATCCCGATCCCGCAACGGGAGATCGACAAGCCGTTCCTGATGCCCGTGGAAGACGTGTTCTCGATCACCGGGCGGGGGACGGTCGCGACCGGGCGCATCGAGCGGGGGAAGGTGAAGGTGCAAGATGATGTCGAGATGGTCGGGTTCGGGACGGACAAGAAGGCGGTCGTGACAGGGGTCGAGATGTTCCGGAAGCTGCTCGACGAGGGGCAGGCTGGCGACAACGTGGGCTTGCTGCTGCGCGGCGTGGAGAAAAACGAGATTGAGCGCGGCATGGTGCTGGCCAAGGCCGGATCGATCACGCCGCACACAGCCTTCGACGCCGAAGTCTACGTGCTCACCAAAGAGGAGGGCGGGCGGCACACGCCGTTCTTTAAGGGCTACCGGCCGCAGTTCTACCTCCGCACCACGGACGTGACGGGAACGGTCGAGTTGCCCGAGGGGGTGGAGATGGTGATGCCGGGCGACAACACGAAGATGGCGATTGAGCTGATTACGCCGATCGCCATGGAGGAGGGCCTGCGGTTCGCGATTCGCGAGGGCGGTCGGACCGTGGGGGCGGGCGTGGTCACCAAGATCCGCAAGTAAAGGGGACCGACATGGCCGGGAAGATCCGCATCCGCCTCAAAGCCTTCGACCACGCGCTGATCGACCAGGCCGCGGCCGACATCGTGCGTACGGCCGAGAAGACCGGCGCGCAGGTCTCGGGGCCGATCCCGCTGCCGACGAAGCGGCAGCTGTGGACCGTCCTGCGGAGCCCGCACATCGACAAGAAGAGTCGCGAACAGTTTGAGCTGAAAACGCACAAACGCCTGATCGACATCCTCGACACACGGTCGCAGACGGTGGACGCGCTGACCAAGCTCGATCTGCCGGCCGGCGTGGACGTGGAAATCAAGGTGGAGTAGCCCCGACACGATGAACGCCCTGATTGGCAGAAAGCTCGGTATGACGCGCCTGTTCAGTGAGGACGGGGCGCACGTGCCGGTAACGGTGATCGAGGCCGGGCCGTGCCCCGTGGTCCAGGTGCGCGAGCGCGAGGTGCAGCTCGGCTTCGGCGTGCGCAAGCCGACGCGCACGCCGCGGGCGCTCGTGGGCCACGTGAAGCGCGCCGGGCTCGATCGCGTCCCGCGCCTGTTGCGCAGCTTCCCGCTCTCGGGCGACCCGCCCAAGGCGGGCGAGTCGCTGACGGTGGCGGTCTTCGCGATCGGCGACCGGGTCAAAATCACCGGGGTGACGAAGGGGCGCGGCTTTCAAGGCGTGGTGCATCGCCATCATTTCGGCGGCGGACCGGCAACGCACGGCAACACCCGGCACCGCAAACCGGGCTCCATCGCCCCGGGCACCGACCCCTCGCGCATCATCAAAGGGAAACGCATGCCGGGGCACATGGGGGCGCGGCGCTTCACTGAGATGGGCCTCACGGTGGTCAGGGTGGACGCCGGGCGCAATTTGCTCTTCGTGCGCGGCGCCGTGCCCGGGCCCATGAATGGGCTCCTCACGGTCCGCAAGCAGGGTGGCGCGAGCCGCCATGATTGAGGCTCCGCACTTCTCCGCGGCGGGCGCCAAGAAGAGCGCGGTGCCCCTCCCCCCGGCGCTGTTCGATGGCACCGTGAACGAGGACGCGCTGCACCGGGCCGTCGTGACGTTCCTCGCGAACCAGCGGCAGGGCACGCACGCCACGAAGACGCGCCGGTTCGTCACCGGCGGGAACCAAAAGCCGTGGCGCCAAAAGGGCACAGGCCGGGCACGCCAGGGGTCGACCCGGGCGCCCCATTGGCGCCACGGCGGCATCGTCTTCGGTCCCCACCCGCGCGACTACCGCCTGGGCATTCCGAAAAAGCTGCGCCAGCTTGCGAACAAATCCGCGTTCAACGCCCGGGCGCGCGAAGGGGCGCTGCTGGTCGTGGACCCGCTGGTATTCGATAAGCCGAGCACCAAGACGCTGGCAGAGCTGCTCGGCAAGCTTGGCGTCGGCGAGCAGAAGGTGCTTCTCCTCACGACGGGCGACGCGCGGGCGTACAACGTCTACTTGTCGGGCCGCAACCTCCCCCGGGTGCGCGTGATGCGCTTCAGCGACGCGACCGCCTACGAGGTCCTGTGGGCTGATGCGGTCCTCGTGGAGCTTCCTGCCCTGGGCACCGAAGCGGCGGAAGGCGAGGCGGCCGATGCCTGACGTGCACCGTATCGTCGTGGCACCGATCGTCACGGAGAAGTCGTCGGCGGCCTACGCCGCGCGCAAGGAATACGCGTTCCGCGTGCGTCCCGATGCGACGAAGCCGGTCATCAAGGCGGCGATCGAGACGTTGTTCAAGGTTACCGTCACCGACGTCCGCACCCTCGTGGTGCGCGCGAAGCGGCGCACGTACGGCCGTTACGTGGGACGGCGGCCATCATGGAAAAAGGCCATCGTGACGCTCAAGGACGGCGACACGATTGCGATCTTCGAGGGTTAAGATGGGCATCCGACAGTTCAAACCGATGACACAGGCCACCCGCTTTCGGTCGGTCTCGGACTTCGCCGAGGTGACCAAGACGGAGCCCGAACGCGCTCTGGTGGAGCCGCTCAAGCGCACCGGGGGGCGCAACAACAAGGGGCACGTGACCACCCGCCATCAAGGCGGTGGGCACAAGCGGCAATTCCGGCGGATTGACTTCCGTCGCGACAAATTCGGCGTGCCGGCGAAGGTCGCGGCGATCGAGTACGACCCGAATCGGACGGCGCGGATTGCGCTCCTGACCTACGTCGATGGGGAGAAGCGCTACATGTTGGCGCCGCGGGGGCTCGTCGTCGGCGACAGCGTCGTGTCGGGCCCCGGCTCCGACATCCGGGTGGGGAACGCCATGCCGCTCTTCGAGGTCCCCCTGGGGACGACGGTGCACAACGTCGAGCTCAAGATCGGGCGGGGCGGGCAACTGTGTCGCTCCGCCGGCACGGGCGTGCAGGTGGTCGCGAAAGAGGGGAACTACGTCACCCTGCGGCTGCGCTCCACGGAAATGCGCATGGTGCGCGGCGAATGCCTCGCCACGATCGGCGAGGTCGGGAATGCCGAGCATGAACTCCTCAGGGTCGGCAAAGCAGGCAAGACGCGCTGGCTCGGCCGCCGCCCGCGGGTGCGGGGGGTCGCGATGAACCCGGTGGACCATCCGCTCGGCGGCGGGGAAGGGAAGAGTTCGGGCGGCCGCCCGGCCTGCTCCCCGTGGGGCAAGCCTGAAGGGCGCAAGACGCGCCACAAGAAGAAGCCCTCGACGAAACTCATCGTGCGCGGCCGGCGCCGCGGGAAGGCGACGCAATAATGGGACGGTCCATCAAGAAGGGCCCGTACGTCGAGCCGTCGCTGCTCGAGAAGATCCGGGTGTTGAACGAGAAGAAGGAGAAGAAGGTGTTCAAGACATGGTCGCGGCGCAGCACCATCACGCCGGACTTCCTGGGTCACACCTTGGCCGTGCACACGGGCAACAAGTTCGTCCCCGTGTACATCACGGAGAACATGGTGGGCCACAAGCTCGGCGAGTTCGCGGCGACCCGACTCTTCCGCGGCCACAGCGCCAAGGGCTCGGCCCAGGAGCGCGAGGCTGCAGCCGCCGACGCGGCCGCGGCGCCCTCTTAACCGATGGAAGCGCGCGCCATCCAGCGCTCCGTGCGCCAATCGGCGCGGAAGATGCGCCTCGTGATCGATCAGATCCGGGGCCGCGTCGTGCCCGAGGCGTACGCCATTCTGCGCTTCTCGAAGAAGCTCGCCGCGAAGCAGATCCACAAGGTGCTGAAGTCGGCCGTGGCGAACGCCGAACAGCATGGGCGCCGCGCGAACGAGGCGATCGATGTGGACCGGCTGCGCGTCAGCTACGCGGTGGTGAACGAAGGAACGACGATCAAGCGCTTCACCCCTGCGGCGATGGGGCGCGCCACCCCGATCCTCAAGCGGACGAGCCACGTGGAGATCCACGTGGCGACCGCGCCTGCGGCGACGAAACCAAAGGCCGCAGCCCCGACGGTGGCTGCGGCGGCCAAAGCCCCGAAACCGCGCACTAAGCCTGCGAAGCGCACCCCGCCAGCGGCGAAGGCGCGGACCAAGAAAGGCAGCAAGTAACATGGGCCAAAAGACCCATCCGTACGGATTTCGGCTCGGGATCGTCAAGCCGTGGCGCTCCCGGTACTACGCGCGTCGCAACTTTCCGGAGCTGCTCAAGGAAGACGAGTTGATCCGCAAGTACCTCAAGACCCGGCTCGGTCATGCGGCGATTGCGGACGTGCACATCGAGCGCAAGCCGGGCAAAGTCACCGTCACCGTGCACACCGGGCGGCCGGGGGTCGTCATCGGCAAGCGGGGAGCGGAGGTCGACAAGCTGCGCGACGAGTTGACCCAGCTGACGGGCAAGGAGGTGGGGATCAACGTCGAGGAGATCAAGCGGCCGGAGCTCGACGCCCAACTCGTCGGGGACAGCGTCGCGCACCAGCTGACCCAGCGCATCTCGTTTCGGCGCGCGATGAAGCGGGCGGTGCAGAGCGCGATGCGGATGGGGGCGCAGGGGATCAAGATCAAGACCGCGGGGCGCCTGGGGGGCGCCGAGATCGCGCGGACGGAGGGCTACCACGAGGGTCGGGTGCCGCTGCACACCCTCCGCGCCGACGTGGATTACGCCCTGTCCACGGCCAAGACCACGTATGGGACGATCGGCGTCAAGGTCTGGATCTTCAAGGGGGAGCGCACGGAGGACTTGCAGGGGCGCACCTACTCGACCGGGGTCTGACGGGTGCTCGCCCCGAAGCGCGTCAAATTTCGCAAGCGGTTCAAGGGCCGCACCAAAGGTATGGCCACGAGCGCCAACACCGTGGCGTTTGGCCATTTCGGCTTGATGTCGCTCGAGCCCGGATGGATCACGAACCGGCAGATCGAGGCGGCGCGCGTGGCGCTGACCCGCGAGATGAAGCGCGGCGGGAAGGTGTGGATCCGCGTGTTTCCGGACAAGCCCATTACGAAGAAGCCGGCCGAGACGCGCATGGGCAAAGGCAAGGGGAATCCTGAGGGGTGGGTCGCGGTCGTGAAGCCCGGGCGCGTGATGTTTGAGTTGGAGGGCATCGAAGAGCTCGCGGCGCGACAGGCGCTCGCCCTCGCGGCCGCCAAGCTGCCGCTCAAGGCGAAGTTCGTCCGCCGGGAGGAGCGCTAGGATGGCCCGACTCAAAGCCGACGCGTTGCGGGAGCTCAAGACTGAAGAGCTCGAGCAGAAGCTGACCGTGCTGGAAGAGGAGCGGTTCCGCCTCGCGTTTCGGCGGGGCACGGAAGCGATCGCGAATCCGTTGCAGTTCCGCACGATGCGCCGCGACATCGCGCGCATCCAGACGATTCTGCGCGAGAGGAAGCCCAAATGAGGGGACGCCGCAAGGTCCGGACTGGTGTGGTCGTCAGCGACAAGGCGCAGAAGACCGTGTCCGTGTCCCTCACCCGCCGGTTTGCACACAGCTTCTACGGCAAACAGATCGTCCGGACGAAGTGGGTGGCGGCGCACAACGAGCACGGTGCCAAGCTGGGGGACACGGTGCGCATCATGGAGACGCGACCGCTGTCCAAGACCAAGCGGTGGCGCGTGGTCGAAATCGTCGAGCGGGCGCGCTGAGGAAGGAACGGGACCGTGGTCCAGCAGGAATCGATCCTGAAGATCGCCGACAACTCGGGGGCGCGGCGGGCGCTGGTCATCCGCGTGCTCGGCGGGTCGAAGCGCCGCTACGCGGGGCTGGGCGACATTGTCGTGGTCACGATCAAGGACGCCATCCCCACGGGCCAGGTCAAGAAGGGCGAGGTGGCGAGGGCCGTCATCGTGCGCACGGCAAAGGAAACCAAACGCCGCGATGGCTCCTACATCCGGTTCGACGAGAACGCCGCCGTGCTGATCACCGATCAGGGCGAGCCTCGGGCCACGCGCATTTTCGGCCCCGTGGGTCGCGAGCTGCGCGAAAAGCGCTTTATGAAGATCGTCTCCCTGGCGCCGGAGGTCATCTAACGTGCGCACCCTCGTTTACCGGAAGAGCCGTCGCGTGCGGGGGACCGAGCCGCCGCGCCACAAGCTGCATGTCGCCAAGGGGGATACGGTGCGGGTGATCCGCGGTGAGAGCCGCGGCCGCGAGGGCAAGGTGCTGGAGGTCGACCCCAAGCGGTTCCGGGTCGTCGTCGAAGGAGTGAATGTCGTGAAGAAACACAAGCGCGCCACGACCGCCCAGAGCGAGAGCGGCATCATCGAGATCCCCGCGGCGATCGCGGCGTCGAACGTGATGCTTCTCGACCCCAAGTCCGGCGAGCCGACGCGGGTGCGGCGCCATCGCGACAAGGACGGGTCGGTGGTCCGGGTGGCGGTCAAGTCCGGCCAGCCGATCCCGAGAGTGAGGTAGCAGGCGTGGCCGACCCCAAGGATCGAGAGGACGCGACGGAGGCTCCCGCGAAGGGCGGCGCGGCTGCGCCTCGGGGGAAGCCCGCGCCGTCGCGGGGCAAGGGGAAGAAGGCGGCGCCCGAGGAGGCGCCGGTCGCCGCGCCGCCGGGGCCGCCACCCGAGCCTGCACCGCGGCCGCGGTTGCTCGAGCACTACGAGCAGCGCGTCCGGCCCAAGCTGCAGCAGCAGTTCGGGTTTGCGAACCCGCACCAGATCCCGCGCCTCGTCAAGATCGTGCTCAACGTGGGCATGGGCGACGCGCCGAAGAACCCCAAGGGTCTCGAAGCGGCGGCCGCCGAGCTCGCGGCCATCACCGGACAACACCCGGTCGTCACGCGCGCCAAGAAGGCGATCGCGAACTTCAACCTGCGGGAAGGTGTCCCGATCGGCTGTACGGTGACCCTGCGCGGCGGGCGCATGTACGAGTTTCTGGATCGCTTCATCACGATTGCGGTGCCGCGGATCCGGGATTTCCGCGGACTCCCGACCAAGAGCTTCGACGGCCGGGGTAACTACACCACGGGAATCAAGGAGCAAATGATCTTCCCGGAGATCGACTACGACAAGGTCGAGCGGATCCACGGAATGGACATCACGATCGTCACCACCGCCGGCCGCGACGACGCGGCCCTGGCGCTGTTGCGCGAGATGGGGATGCCGTTCCGCGGCGAGGCTCCGGTGGCGGCCGCCTAGGAGGCGAGAGATGGCGAAGAAGTCGTGGCTCGAAAGGGTGAAGCGGAAGCCGAAGTTCAAGGTCCGCGGCTACTACCGCTGCCAGCGTTGCGGGCGCAGCCGGGGGACGCTGCGGAAATTCGGGCTGTGCCGCATCTGTTTCCGTGACCTGGCGCTCCGCGGGGAGATCCCCGGGGTGCGCAAGGCCAGCTGGTAAAAGGACGGACGAACGAGATGAGCGTGACCGACCCCGTTGCTGACATGCTGACCCGGGTGCGCAATGCCTGCCAGGCGGGCCACCGTCGGGTCGACATGCCGGTGTCGAAGCTGAAGATGGAGATCGCGCGGATCCTGCGCGACAACCACTATCTGCACGACTACAAAGTGTTGGATGATGGCCGCCAGGGGCTGCTGCGCCTGTACCTCAAGTACCACAACGATGCCCCCGTTATCCGCGAGCTGCAGCGCGTGTCAGCGCCGGGGCTGCGACGCTACGTGAAGGCGCGCGAGATCCCGCATGTGAAGAACGGCCTGGGCATGGCGATTCTGTCCACGCCCCGGGGTCTCATGACCGACCGCGAGGCCCGCACCGCCCGGGTGGGCGGCGAGCTGCTCGCCGTGGTCTGGTAGGAGGTCCGATGTCGCGTATCGGCAGACGACCCGTTCCTCTCCCCGCGGGCGTGACGGCGCGAGTCGAGGGGACGCGGGTCACCGTCACGGGACCCAAAGGCGAGATCAGTCGCCTCGTCCACGCCGAGCTCAGTGTGGTGGTCGAGGACGGCGTCGTGGTGGTGCGGCGGCCGTCTGATGAGAGCCGCCACAAGGCCTTACACGGCCTCACCCGCACGCTGGTGGCGAACATGGTCGAAGGGGTCACAAAGGGGTTCAGCAAGGCGCTCGAGATCCAAGGCGTCGGCTATAAGGCGGAGCCGAAGCCCTTCGGCGTCCAGCTGGTCGTCGGGTTCTCGCACCCCGTGCCGTATCACGCGCCGCCGGGGATCAAGATCTCCATCGACAACAACGTCGTGGTACGGGTCGAGGGCATCGACAAGGAGTTGGTGGGTCAGGTGGCGGCGGAGTTGCGCAACGTGCGACCGCCGGAGCCGTACAAGGGCAAAGGGATCCGCTACGTCGGCGAGCAGGTGCGGCGCAAGGCGGGCAAGACCGCGCAGGCCGCCGCGAAATAGCCATGCGATCGATCCATAAACTCAGCACCCGAGAGCAGCACCGCGCGCGCCGCCATTTGCGCGTCCGTAAGAAAGTGCGCGGCACGGCGGCTCGCCCCCGGCTTGTGGTCTTCCGCTCGTCCAAGCACATCTACGCGCAGCTCGTCGACGACGACCGCGGGGTCACGCTCGTCGGGGCGTCGGATCGCTCGGAGGGGCTCCCCGGGGACGGCAAGGGGAAGACCGCCAAGAGCTTCGGCCTCGGCCAGTTGGTGGCCGAGCGGGCCAAGACCCAAGGCATCACGACAGTGGTATTTGATCGGGCGGGATACCGCTACCACGGACGCGTCAAGGCGGTGGCCGACGGTGCCCGCAAGGGCGGATTGGAGTTCTGATGACGGACGATCAGCAGCAAGTCGGAGCACAGGCCGCCCCTGAGGCGGCGGCGACCGGCGTCGCCCCTGCCGCGCCTGAGCAGCCCCGCCGCCCGCCCCGCGGGCCCGGTGGCCGGGGCGGCGGGGGCGGCCGCGGACGCGGTCGTGGGGGCGAGCGGCGCGACTCGAGTGACCGCCAGCGCGAGAGCGACGGCCTAATTGAGAACGTGATCGCCATCAACCGGGTTGCCAAAGTCGTCAAGGGCGGCCGGCGGTTCGGCTTCAACGCCCTCGTGGCGGTCGGCGACGGGCAGGGGCGCGTGGGAATCGCGACGGGGAAGGCAAACGAGGTCAGCGAGGCCGTGCGCAAGGCGGTTGAGGCGGCTCGCCGCAAGATGCTCGAGGTGCCCTTAACGGGGGGGACGATTCCCCACGAAGTGATCGGGCATCACGGCGCGGGGCGCGTGCTCCTCAAGCCCGCGGCGACGGGGACCGGGGTGATTGCGGGCGGCCCGGTGCGGGCGGTGCTCGAGTGTGTAGGGGTGCGCGACATTCTGACGAAAAGCCTCGGCTCAACGAACCCGCACAACATGGTCCGAGCGGCAATAGACGGTCTCTTGCGCCTCACGACGCCGCGCCGGGTGGCACGCGAGCGCGGGATCGAGGTGGAGGCGATTCACTACCGGCCACGCCAAGGGGCGACCCGTGGCTAGAAACCCTCCGACGAGGAAATACCGCAAACGCAAGCCCGGCCGCGATCGCACCCTGCCCCCGGTGGGCAAGGGCAAGCTGCGGATCGAGCAACGCCACTCGGGGATCGGTCGCCCGGCCGTGGAACGGCGCACCCTCGAGGCCTTGGGCCTCAAGCACCATCAGCACGCGGTGATCAAGCCGGATCACCCGGCGCTGCGCGGCATGCTCGACCGGGTACGCCATTTGGTCGCGGTGACCCCCGCTCGCGAGGGAGCGTAACGATGCCCGGCTCCAAAGCGAAGCCGAAGGCCAAGCCGAAAGCCAAGCCGAAGGCCAAGCCCCGGGCCAAAGCCCGCGCCAAGCCTCCGGCCAAGGCTGAGACGAAGGCACCCACGGCCGTGGCTCGCCTGACTTTGCAGGGCCTCGTGCCGCCGCGCGGCTCGCACCGTGCGCGGATCCGCAAGGGTCGCGGGCCCGGGTCGGGGATCGGCAAGACCGCAGGCCGCGGCGGCAAGGGACAAACCGCCCGCTCGGGCGGGCAGACACGCCCCGGGTTTGAGGGGGGCCAGATGCCGCTCATTCGCCGCATCCCCAAACGCGGGTTCACGAACCCGTTCAAGCAAGCGGCGCAGGTGGTGAACGTCCGGTACCTGGACAAGCTTGCCGCGGGGGCCGATGTGACGCCCGAGACCCTGTTCGGGGCCGGGCTCGTCCGACGGCCTGACCATCCGATCAAGCTGCTCGGGATGGGCGACGTGGGCCGGAAGTTCGTCGTAAAAAGCGTGTCCGTGTCCGCCTCGGCGCGCGCGAAGATCGAGCAAGCCGGCGGGACGATCGAGGGCTAGGCGCGTCATGCCCTTTCAGCTTCCCACCTGGCTGAACGTCTTCAAACTCCCGGACGACCTCTGGGAGAAGTTCTCGGTCACGTTCATCTGCCTCCTCGTCTACCGGGCCGGCGCGCACATCGCGACCCCGGGCGTCAACGTGCAAGCGTTGGCAGACTTCCTCCGCAACCAGGGGCAGGGCACTCTCTTCAGCCTGTACGATCTGTTCGCGGGGGGCGGGTTCTCACGCGCCACGGTATTCGCCCTCGGCATCATGCCTTACATCTCGGCGAGCATCGTTTTCCAGCTGGCCGCCCCGGTGTTCCCCATCATCGAGAAGATGCAGCGCGATGAAGAGGGACGGAAAAAACTGACTCAGTGGACCCGCTATCTCACGGTCGTGCTCTGCCTGTTCCAAGCATACGGGTATGCGCTGTTCACCGAGCAGCTCCCGGGAGCCGTGGCCACGCCCGGGTGGACCTTCCGGTTGACGACGGTGCTTACCCTGTCGACGGGCGGCATCTTCGTGATGTGGCTGGGCGAGCAGATCACCGAGCGGGGCATCGGGAACGGCGCGAGCCTCTTGATCTTCTTCTCGATCATCGAGCGGATCTGGCCCGAGACCCTGCGGACCGTCGAGGCCCTCAAGGCGCACTCGCTCACGTTCCCCATACTCCTCGTGGTGCTGGGCGTGATGGTTCTCGTGGTCGCGGGAACCGTCGCGGTGACCGTGGCGGCCCGACGTATCCCGATTCAGATCCCGCGCAAGGTCATGGGGCGGGGGCGCATCCGCGAGGGCCAGAAGACCTTCATCCCGCTGCGGATCAACTCCTCGGGCGTCATGCCCATCATCTTCGCGCAGTCGCTGATCATCGTGCCGGGCACACTCGCGACCTTCAGCGGGAACGCGGTGCTGAAACGCGTGGCCGAATACTTCAGCGTGACGTCGTGGGTCTACGTGGCCTCGAGCGCGGTGCTGATCGTGTTCTTCGCGTACTTCTACACGTCGATCATCTTCAACCCCGTGGACTTGGCAGAGAACCTGAAGAAGCAGGGTGGGTTCATCCCCGGCGTGAAACCGGGCGCCGCGACCGCTGATTACATCGACGAGGTCCTGTCACGCATCACGTTTCCAGGAGCCATCTTCCTCACGGTGGTCGCGATGCTGCCGATCGTCATTTCCAACGTACTCAACATGCCTTTCGGGTTCGGTGGCACGGCCCTCCTGATCGTGGTGGGCGTCGCCCTAGACACGGTGCAACAAGTCCAGCAGCACCTTCTGCTCCGGCACTATGACGGGTTCATGAAGGAAGGTCGCGTCAAGTTCCGCGGGCGTACGCGCTAGCCCCTCCTCCGTGTTCATCCTGCTGCTCGGCGCGCCTGGCGCGGGCAAGGGCACACAAGGGAAGCTGCTGGCAGAGCGGTTGGGCCTCCCCAAGATCACGACCGGCGACCTTCTCCGCGCGGCGGTGCAAGCCAACACGGAACTTGGACGCACGGCCCGGCGCTATATGGACGAGGGGAAGTTGGTCCCCGATACCGTGATTCTTGGCCTCATCAAAGACGAGCTGGCGAAGCCGGCCGCGGCCGAGGGAGCTGTGCTCGACGGCTTCCCGCGCACCGCCGCCCAAGCGGAGCTTGTGGATCGGACGCTCGCGGAGCGGGGGCTCCGCCTCAATCACATCCTGCTCCTCGACGTCCCCGAAGACGAGCTCGTGCGCCGCTTGCAGGTCCGGGCGGGGATCGAGGGACGGGGTGACGACACGCCCGAGACCATCCGCACGCGACTCCAAGTGTATCAACGCGACACCGCGCCTCTTATCGCCCACTACGCGCAGCGCGGCAATG
>Ga0307477_10000889_pt1 | contig 28216 bp, 24 predicted proteins | sample atmos_gasesECM2C_FD_203316 | JGI IMG/M metagenome (GOLD analysis project Ga0307477, IMG submission 203316) | Hardwood forest soil microbial communities from Morgan-Monroe State Forest, Indiana, United States - atmos_gasesECM2C_515 | ecosystem: Environmental > Terrestrial > Soil > Temperate...
AGCGTAAGAACGTCCCCACATTGATCCCCGGCGATACGGTCAAGGTGCACGCGAAGGTGATCGAGGGCACTCGCGAGCGGATCCAGATCTTCGAAGGCATCGTGATCGGCTGCCGGGGCAGCGGCACGAAGGAAATCTTCACAGTGCGCCGCATCGCTCACGGCGTTGGGGTGGAGCGGAGTTTCCTGCTGCACTCACCCCGGATCGAGAAGATCGACGTGGTTCGGCACGGCAAGGTGCGCCGGGCCAAGCTGTATTACCTGCGCGGAAGAGTCGGGAAGAGCGCCCGCATTCGGGAGAAGCGTCAAGCCGTTGCCATCACAGCCGTCCCCGCCGACAGCGAAGCCGACGCCGGCACCGAAACGCCAGAAACGGCCGAAAGCTGACCGCGACCTCTGGGTCTTCGAGCGCCAGGCCTTCGGGCTCGGTTACGCGACCGTCGCGGGCGTCGATGAGGCGGGCCGCGGCCCGTGGGCTGGTCCGGTGGTTGCCGGGGCAGCGATCATGCGGCCCTATTTCCACTGCGAAGGGATCGACGACTCCAAGCTCCTGACCGCCGACGAACGCGACCACTTCTACGACCGCATCCTCGACGGCGCCGAAGCCTGGGGGGTGGGCATCGTCGAGGTGGACGAGATCGATCGGGTCGGCGTCTCGCGAGCGAACCGCTGGGCCATGGGGATTGCGATCCAGCAGCTTGGGCGGCCGATCGACTACCTGCTGGTCGACGGCTTCCTGCTCCCTGAAGCACTGACGCCGCAACTACCGATCGTCAAGGGGGACCGACGCTCGATCTCGATCATGGCCGGTGGCATTCTCGCAAAGGTGACTCGCGACCGCCTGATGATGCGGATGGCGGAGAAGTTCCCCGGCTACGGCTTCGAAGCCCACAAGGGCTACCCGACGCCCGACCATCTCGCGGCGATGGACCGGCACGGTCTGAGCCCGTTGCACCGTCGATCGTTTATCTCCATCCGGACGCGCGCCGAGCTGGAAGCGGCCGCCTTTGCCAGTCAATCCGCTCGGGGTTAGCGGCGAGGCACTCGCCGAGGACCACCTACGTGGCCTTGGCTACCAGATCATTGAGAAGGACGTTCGGACCCCACTCGGCCAGCTTGACCTGGTCGCGATGGACGGGAAGACGTTGGTCTTCGTCGAGGTAAAGACCCGGGCCGGCCACGGCTACGGCCTGCCGCAGGAGTCGGTCGATGCCAAGAAAATCCGGAAGCTCCGGCAGCTGGGCTTGTACTACTTAAAGATACGGCCGCATCGCGGATCGGTTCGCTTCGATGTTGTGGGCCTTACCGTGGCCGGTGGCCGCCTGGTCAGGGTCGACCATATCAAGAACGCGATCGACTAGAACGTCACTTACCCAAGTCCGGAGTGTCGAGCCTACAGGGTGAACTTGGACTGGGCGGCGGCGTATCGTCCTTCCTTTCGGAAGCTATCCGCGTCAACACCCAGATGTCGGGATGCCTCGAGCGCGAGCCACTGCAACGGCACCACGTTGACGATCGGGGCCAGCCGTTCGTCGATTGAAGGAGTCTCGACCTGGACCGTCGCGGTCATGCTGCCGGCTGAGGGACCGACGGCGAAAGTGGCGGCGCCGATCTCATGAAAGGCCGCCGCGAGCTGGCCGGTCCGCTCAAGCGATGCGCCGGGTTGGGCCACCATCACCACCGAGTCCTCCGCCTGCACGCTGATCAGCGGACCGTGGAAGATGCTCTCAAGCTCGTGGCCCTCGGCGCTGACGTACGACGCCTCGCGCAGTTTCAGCGCTCCCTCGAGGGCGGTCGCGTAGGCGGGTCCGCCGCCGACGAAGTGGACGACCCGTCCGAGTTGCAACCGAGCCAGCGTCTGCGTGATTGGCGCGCGTAGCCGAAGCGCGCTGCGGACGGCGTCGGGTACGCGGGCAACCTCGGCCTTCCAATGAGGCGACCCCAGAGCAACCGCGAGCTGGGCGAGCCGGATCATCGCCCCCGTATGGCTGGCCGTGTGCACCGGAGAGCGCTCCTGCGGAACGGTATACACCACGCCTGGGCCCTGGAGGGGAGCGTCTTCGCCGGTGATGGCCAGCCAGTGGTCCTGATTAAAGTCCTCGAGCGCCGCCTGACTGAAGCGCTTGGTGCCTCGATGGCTCAGCAGCACGAGGCCGTCGTCCGCCTTGAAGGACGGAGGATAGTTGGCGAATTCGAACGCGCGGACGGCCCAGGCCTCGACGCCCGCGCTTCGCAGCAGATACTGACCAACCAGAGCTCCGTGGTAGCTCGTCCCGGTGCCGACCAGGAAGATGCGTGAGCAGCCGGACAGCCGCGATATAGCCGACGACGGCAGGGCGTCGCGGAGGAGTTTCTCAAGCGCGTCGGGTTGCGACTGAATCGTCTCTTCGAGGAACGCGCCGGGAACCTTCAGGCCGCTTCTTCCCAGGCTTTGAGAAATTGATAGACGATCCGCCCGGTCGCACCCCAGATGACGTCGTCGCCGATCGTGTAATAGTGGATGCGGTACCGCTGCTCGCCGACGCTCCTCGTCTCGGTGGTGTGGACGTCGGAATCGAGGAGACGGCTGACCGGCACCATTAGCAGGCTCTTCACCTCGTCGGGAGCCAGTCGTAAGTCATCGATACTGCCCTCGACCAAACCCACAATGGGCGTGATGACGAAGCTGCTGACCGCGGTGAAGACGTCATCGAGCTCGCCCAGTACCGTGACCCTGGATGGCTCGAGGCCGATCTCCTCGTAGCTCTCTCGCAAGGCGGTCTCCACGGTCTCGGTGTCGGAGTCTTCGCGCTGACCACCGGGAAACGAGATCTGCCCCTTGTGAGTCAGCACCGTGTCGGTGCGTCGGGTGAAGAGCATTTCGAGGGTGTTGTCAACCGTTACGAGTGGGATGAGCACGCCGGCCCGAACCAGCGGTGGGGCGATGTCGATACTGCGTCGCACCCGCTGCTCGAGCACGTGCCGGAGTCGCTCAAGCCGGGTGGCCGCGGCCGTCGTCAGGTCCACGCCTCGAACGAGACCGGCACCTGATGGCCGCAATGGGTGCAGACCCACACCTGTCCACGCCGCACCACCGAGCGTCCGTCTTCGAGCCGCACCGATTGGTCGGGACCACTGATGTGTTCCCAGCGCGGCATGTGCTTGCACTGGTCGCAGATCGTCGGTGGGGGATTGAGCTTCACTGCCCTCGATTATCCCCGCTGACGGACAAATCAAGCCGGCGAAGTACTCGGGCCGGGTTCCCGCCGACGATCACGCCGGGTGGCACATCGTCGAACAGCACCGCGTGGATGCCCACCACCGAGTCGCGGCCGATGCGCACGCCAGGCAACACGGACACCTGCCCACCGATCCACACGTTCTCTTCGATGATGATGGGCTTCGGTTCGCCCGGGCGGCGGCGATCCGCCGGCGATTCAGAGTAAGGGAGATGGTCTCGAACCTCGCAGGAGCCGAGCACACAATCGGCGCCGACGTCGACCCGTTCGGCGGCGACGATGGTGCAGCCGTTCAGCCGGGCGTGTCGACCGATACGGATGACCGCCTCTGGCCGTGTGGTGACGAGACGGTTCACCTCGGCGTGCGACCACGCGTTGACGTCGGCCTCCAGCACCACCCGTCCGGGCCCCTGGATATGCAGCCGGCCGTTGCCAACCAGCCCGGGCCCGATCCGGATGCGGGGGTTGCGGCGATAGGGGAGCGTGGTCAGCCAGCCAAGAGCGCGGGCCGCCGTCTGTTTCACCGGCATGTAGTGGCGATCACACGGCAGCGTACGACGTTGCACGCAACGGCGGCGGACTTAAGCTGACGCAGATATACAAAACCGTGTAATATCGCCGTGGTGCTGGCCAGGGCCCTGTCGGGGACGGTCTTCGGCCTCGACGGCGTTCGGGTCGAGGTGGAAGCGGATATCGCCGATGGACTCCCCGGGTTTCACATCGTTGGCCTCGGCGACCGGGCGCTGCAGGAAGCCCGCGAGCGCGTCAAGATTGCCATCAACAACAGCGGCTTCGAGTTTCCCGGCCGCAAGGTGACCATCAACCTCGCGCCGGCCCAGCTGCCGAAAGAGGGGAGTGGCTTCGACCTCGCGATGGCGGCAGCCATCGTCAACGCCGCCCAGGATCGTGGCTTGCCGCCGGACGTGGCGTGGCTCGGTGAGCTGGCGCTGGACGGTGCGGTCCGCCCGATCCGCGGCACCCTGCCGATCATCTCGCACCTCGATCGATTGGGAATCAAGCGCTTCTATGTGCCCGCCGCCAACGTGGCCGAGGCGAAGATCGCGACCGTGGCGCCGGTGATCGGCGTCACCCATTTTCGACAGCTCAAAGCCCACTGGGAGTACGGCGCCAGCCTCGACGATTCGCCGCCGATCGAACCGGCGACGTCCGCCGCGCCGACGCATCACGTCGACCTGGCCGAGATCTTTGGCCAGCCCCACGCCAAGCGGGCGCTGGAGGTGGCAGCCGCCGGCGCGCATCATCTCTTATTGGTGGGTCCGCCCGGAGCGGGCAAGACCCTGCTGGCCCGGGCGCTTCCCGGCATCCTGCCGCCGCTCAGCCAGCGCGAAGCTGTCGAGGTGACCTCGATCGCGTCGTGCGTTGGCATGCTGCCGGCGGGCGCTGGCCTGCTCGAGGTTGCGCCATTTCGAGCTCCGCATCACACGATCTCCGCGGCCGCGCTGGTTGGTGGCGGGCTGGCGGCGCCTCGGGCCGGCGAAATCACCCGCGCGCATCGGGGCGTGCTGTTCATGGACGAGATCACCGAGTTCCGGCGTGATGCGCTCGAGTCGCTGCGGCAGCCGCTGGAGGAAGGACGGCTGGCGGTGGCGCGCACCCGCGGGCACGCGGTGCTACCGGGGCGCTTCATCCTGGTGGCGGCCGCCAATCCGTGTCCGTGCGGCTTTGCCGGCGACCCGCGCCGGACGTGCGAGTGCACCCCGCTCGATCGTCAGCGTTATCGTGCCCGGCTGTCCGGACCGATCCGTGACCGTATCGACCTCCAGGTCCTGGTTCCGCGGCAGCCGGCCGGCCAGCTCCTGCGAAGCACGCCGGTGGCGGAATCGAGTGCAGTGGTCCGCGAGCGCGTGCTGCGCGCCCGCGACCGCCAGCGAGAGCGGCGACCGCAGGGTCCGCTGAATGGCGCGCTCACCGGGCCGCAATTGCGGCGGGAGCCGCTGGCTGCCGCTGGTCAGACGCTGCTCGAAGCGGCGGCCGAGCGGCTGCAGCTCAGTGGCCGAGCGATCCATCGCGTGCTGCGCGTGGCGCGGACGATCGCTGACATGGACGAATCCTCCCAGATCGGAGAGGCGCACGTAGCCGAGGCACTGCAGTACCGCGAGAGTGGTTGAGCCCCCACCCTGACCCTCCCCCAAAGGGGGAGGGGACGATAGCACTCGGCGATCCGGACTATCCCGCGCGGCTGAAACAGATCCACGATCCGCCGCTCCGCCTTTACGTCAATGGCCGGCTGCCGGCGGAGCCCATGATCGCGATCGTCGGCTCGCGGCGCGCCACGCCCTATGGCCAGCGCGCTGCGCATCGTCTGGCGCGTGATCTTTCGGAGCTCGGCGTTGTCGTCGTCAGTGGGCTCGCCCGCGGCATCGACGCGGCCGCGCACCGCGGTGCCCTCGAGGGAGGGAGCCCGACGGTCGCGGTCATGGCGACCGGTCTCGATCGTATCTACCCACCCGAGAACGCCGAGTTAGCGCAGGCGATCGCGCAATCGGGCGCGGTCATCACCGAAGCCGAACCTGGCACGCCGCCGCTACCCGGTCGCTTTCCGGTTCGTAATCGCATCATCAGCGGGCTCAGCCTTGGCGTGATCGTGGTCGAAGCCGCGCAGCGCAGTGGTGCGCTGATCACCGCGCGCATGGCCGCCGAACAGGGTCGCGACGTGCTGTGCGTTCCAGGCAGTATCGAGAACCCGCTCGCCACCGGGGTACACCAGCTCATCAAGGATGGGGCCAAGCTGGTGCAAACGGTTGAGGACGTGCTCGATGAGTTTGCCGAGCTCTCTCGCGCACGCGCGCGTGCGCAGGCGCGCGTACACGCGCGCACGCGTGCGCGTACGCGCGCGGATTCGGGACCGCAAGATCCGCAGCTTCTTGCCGTTTGGGAGTTGCTTGATTGGGTAGAACCGCGGCATCATGATGACCTGGCGGCCATGTTGAACCTTGACATCAAGGAAGTGAACCGGCGCTTGACGCTGTTGGAAATTAGCGGCTATATAATCGGCGACTGCGGCGCGGTGACACGCGCTCCTAGAGATTGACATGGCAAATCCACTGATCATCGTTGAATCCCCCGCGAAGGCCAAAACGCTTGGCCGGTTTCTTGGTGGCAAGTACGACATCCGTGCCTCGATGGGTCACGTCCGTGACTTGCCGAAAAGCACACTCGGTATCGATGTCGAGCACTCCTTCAAGCCCGAGTACGTGACGATCCCGGGCAAGGAGTCGACGATCAAAGAATTGAAGGCCGCCGCCAAGGGCGCCTCCGAGATCCTGCTCGCGTCCGACCCCGATCGCGAAGGCGAGGCGATCGCCTGGCACCTCGCGCACGTCCTCAATCTGAAGGACCCGCAGCGCATCGAGCTGCACGAGATTACGCCCAGTGCGGTGGAGAAGGCACTCAACGCGCTTCGACCCATGAACCAGGATCTTGTCGATGCGCAGCAGGCGCGTCGCGTGATCGACCGGCTGGTCGGTTACAAGCTGAGCCCACTGCTGTGGAAGAAGATCCGAAAGGGCCTGAGCGCGGGCCGCGTGCAATCGGTCGCCGTCCGGCTGGTCGTCGAGCGCGAGGAGGAGATCGAGAAGTTCGTTCCGGTCGAGTCCTGGACGCTCGACGCCATGCTGTCGAAAGTCGACCAGCCCCGGATCTTCGGCGCTCGTCTGCATAGCAAGCAAGGCGCCGAGGAAAAGCTCGAGCTGTCCGAAGAGAGCCAGGTGCGGGAGATCGTGGCGCAGCTCGAGGGCGCCAGTTACAAAGTGCTCTCGATCGAAACCAAGGACAGCATGCGGAATTCGCCGCCACCCTACAAGACGAGCACGTTGCAGCAGGACGCGTCCAACCGGTTGCGCATGAAGCCGAACCGGACCATGAGCCTGGCGCAGCAACTCTACGAGGGTGTTGAGCTCGGGGCGCTGGGGCCGACCGGCCTGATCACCTACATGCGTACCGACTCCTTCCGCATCTCGGACGAGGCGTCGACGGCCGCGCGTCGCTTCATCACCGAGACGTATGGGCCGACCTATGCGCGCCGGGACAAGATCGAGTACAAGGCCAAAGGCTCGGTCCAGGATGCCCACGAGGCGATCCGGCCGACCGATGTCACGCGGACCCCGGATTCTGTCCGTGCGTTTCTCACGCCGGACCTGTTGAGGCTCTATCGCCTGATCTGGCAACGATTTACGGCCAGCCAGATGACCCCGGCTCGCTTCGCGCAGACCCGCGTCGATATCGGCGCCGCCGACTACCTGTTCCGTGCCAACGGCTCGGTGCTGGTCTTCGACGGCTTCTATCGCGTCTGGGAGCGCGACAGCGACAACGACGAGGAGAAGGAGCTGCCCGCGCTCGCCGTCGACGAGCCGCTCAACCTGCAGGAGCTGAAGCCCGAGCAGCACTTTACGCAGCCGCCGCCGCGATATACCGAGGCGTCGTTGATCAAGGCACTGGAAGAGCTGGGCGTGGGACGTCCGAGCACCTTCGCGCCCACCGTCGAGGTAATTCAAACGCGCCACTACGTCAAGCAAGAGGAGCGCCGGCTGTCCCCAACCGATCTGGGCAAGACCGTCAACGACTGGCTGGTCGAGCACTTTCCCGACATCGTCGACACCACCTTCACGGCGAGCATGGAGGAAGAGCTCGATGACGTCGAAGAGGGACGTCGCAAATGGGTACCGATCGTTCGGGAGTTCTACGCACCCTTCGCCAAGACACTGACCAAGGCCGAGGCTACGGCACGGGTGAAAGTTCCGATGCGAGAGACGGGTGAGGACTGCCCCAAGTGCAAGGAAGAAGGGCGAAACGGCCGGCTGGTTCATCGGATGAGCCGCCTGGGCGAGTTCGTTGGCTGCTCGCTGTATCCAGCGTGTGACTTCATTCAGGGTCGCGAAGGCCAGGAGAAGGCGCCTCCGGCGGTACCGACCGGCGAGATGTGCCCCAAGTGCGGCAAGCCGCTGGTCACGCGCAACGGAAAGCGCGGGCCGTTCGTCGCCTGCTCCGGCTATCCAAAGTGCCGCTACGTCAAGCGGGAGATCGACCCCGCCGACATCATCCAGGACCGGGTGTGCCCGACCTGCGGCAAGCCGCTGCTGAATCGCAAGGGTCGGTTCGGCAGCTTCGTCGGATGCTCCGGGTACCCGGACTGCCGCTACATCGAGGGCGGGGCCAAGCGGGTCGTGACGCCGCCGGCGCCCAGTGAGCTCCTCATGGACGACCCCTGCCCGCGCTGCGGCAAGCCCCAGGTCCTCCGCCAGGGGCGTTACGGTGAGTTCAAGAGCTGCTCCGATTACCCGGCCTGCAAACCCGAACGAGCGGCCCGAACCAGAGCGCCTCGTCCCACCCGAGCAAAGAAGCCGACCGTCCCCGCCGCGTAGCGGCGAGTTTAAAACTCACGGTCTGCGGCTATACTTTGGCGAACAAATAAGCACGTCTCCTGACGGCGTCGGGTTGCCTTTCACAGGTCCGGCGACCGGAAGACGGAGGCGGAAGAACAAACAGGAGGTCCGTTTTTCGCATGCCACTCGTCACACTCAAGCAACTACTCGAGGCTGGTGTCCATTTCGGCCATCAGACCAGCCGATGGAACCCGAAGATGAAGCGCTACATCTTCACCGCGCGCAATGGGATCCACATCATCGACCTGCAGCAGACCGTCAAGCTGCTGGATGACGCGTCCAACTGGGTCAAGGATGTCGTTGGGGGCGGCCGGATGGTGCTGTTCATCGGGACCAAAAAGCAGGCCCAGGAATCGATCGAGCTGGAAGCCCGTCGCTCCGGAATGCCCTACGTCAATCACCGCTGGATGGGCGGAATGCTGACCAACTTCACGGTCATGCGCCGCCAGATCGATCGGCTGAATAGCCTGCGGGCCATTCGCAACAACGGCGGGTTTACCGGCAGCAAGAAGGCGATCACGCAGCTCGAGGAGGAATACCAGCGACTGGAGCGCTTCTTTGGTGGGATGGCGGAGATGAAGCGTCTTCCCGGCGCCGTCTACGTCGTCGACCCACGCAAGGAACACATCGCGATCACCGAAGCCCGCAAGTTGGGGATCCCGATCGTGGCAATCACCGACTCCAACTGCGACCCCGATGAGATCGATCACGTCATCCCGGGAAACGATGATGCGATCCGTGCGGTCAAGCTAATCACCTCGAAGATCGCCGACGCGGCGCTCGAGGCACGCCAACTGATCAGCCCTGAGGAGCTCACCGCAGCGCCCGAAGCGCCGGTCACCGAGTTCGAGTTCGGCGCCGAAGAAGAGGAAGAAGAAGACAAGGGATTTGCCGGGATGCCGAAAATCGATGAGGCCGAGTTCTACGAGGACGAGGCACTGGATGATGAGAAATAACCATGGCCATATCTGCTGATCAGGTCAAAGCACTGCGCGAGGCCACCGGAGCGGGCATGATGGACTCCAAGCGTGCTCTCGAAGCGACCAACGGGGATTTCGAGAAGGCCAAGGACTGGTTGCGCACGAAGGGGATCGCCAAGGCCGGCGCCAAATCGAGTCGCATTGCTCGCGAAGGTACCATCGCGACCTACGTGCACCACAACCATCAGTTGGGCGTGCTCCTCGAGCTCAATAGCGAGAGCGACTTCGTTGCGCGCAACGAAGAGTTCAAGCACCTGGCGCACGAGATTGCCGTGCACATCGCGGCCGCGGAGCCGCGCTATTTGCGGCGCGAGGACGTGCCGCAGGACGTGCTCGACCGTGAGCGCGCGATCTTCGAAGCCCAGGCCAACGAGCAGAAGAAGCCGCCCCAGGTCGTCGAGAAGATCGTCCAGGGAAAGCTCAACGACTTTTACAAGCGGGAGGTGCTGCTCGACCAGCCCTTCGCCAAGGACGACAAGCGCACCGTGGACCAGATGCTGAAAGAGGGGATCGCGAAGCTCGGCGAGAACATAACCATTTCCCGCTTTGCCCGTTTCAAGGTTGGAGAAGCCAGCTAGTTCACTGCATGCTGTGATCAAACCCACGGCCGAGCCGCGCTACAAACGGGTGCTCCTCAAGTTGGGCGGTGAGGGCCTCGCTGGGAAAGCCGCTTTTGGAATCGATCCCGACGTCATCAATGAAATCGCCAAGAACATCATCGCGGTGAAAAACGCCCACAACACGCAGTTCGCGATCGTTGTCGGCGGCGGCAACATCATCCGGGGTGACGCCGCGAGCAAGCGCGGAATGGACCGGGTCACGGCGGATTACATGGGCATGCTCGGCACCGTCATCAACGCCCTGGCACTTCAGGATGCCCTCGAGAATCGCGGGCAGCCGACGCGGGTGCAGACCGCCATCAGCATGCACCAGATCGCCGAGCCCTATATCCGGCGGCGCGCCGTCCGGCACCTGGAGAAGGGGCGGGTCGTGATCCTGGCTGCCGGCAGCGGCAATCCTTACTTCAGCACCGATACGACGGCCGCGCTGCGGGCGGTCGAGATCGAAGCAGAGGTCGTGCTCAAGGCCACCAAGGTCGACGGGGTCTATGATGCGGACCCGATGACGAATCCGAAGGCCAAGCGCTTCGCTCGGCTCGACTACCTTGACCTGATCAACAAGGACCTCCGAGTGATGGACCATACGGCCGTAACCCTCTGCAGAGAGAACAACATCCCGATCATCGTGTTCGACCTCTCGCAGAATGGAAACCTGGAGGGGGTCATCGCCGGCAAACAGATCGGCACCATCGTAGGAGCGCCCGCATGATCGAAGCCAACGTCAAAGACGCTGAGACGAAGATGCAGAAGAGCCTCGAGGCCCTTGGCAAAGAGATCCTGACGATCCGGACCGGACGGGCGAGCCCGTCGCTCGTGGACAAGATCCCGGTGGAGTACTACGGAAATCCGACGCCCTTGAACCAGCTGGCCACCATCACCGTGCCCGAGGCCCGCATGATCCTGATCCAACCGTGGGACCGGACGATCATCAGCGCCGTCGAGAAGGCGATTCAGAAGTCGGAGCTGGGATTGAACCCCGGCAACGACGGCCAGCTGATCCGCGTCCCGATCCCTCCCTTGAATGAAGAGCGCCGGCGGGAGTACGCGCGGCTCGTGAAGCGCTACGCGGAGGGCGCGCACGTGGCGGTGCGCAACATCCGTCGCGAGCAGGTGGACCGCGTCAAGGCCCTCGAGAAGGAGAAGAAGATTTCGGCCGACGAAGCGCACCGTGGTGGTGAGCAGTTGCAGAAGCTCGCCGATCGTTTCATTGCTCTCGTCGATCAGATGGCGGCGCGCAAAGAAGCCGAAATCATGGAGGTCTGACGCTCAAAACCACCTGGTGAGCCAGTTGCCCCCGCCCGAGCACGTCGCAATCATCATGGATGGCAACAGCCGGTGGGCCCGTGAGCGGCTGCTGCCTCGCGTGATGGGGCACAAGGCCGGGATCGAGGCGATCCGTCGCGTCGCCGAGGCGGCCGACAAGCGAGGCATACGAGTCCTGACCCTGTACGCCTTTTCCACTGAGAACTGGTCACGCCCGCGCGAGGAAGTGGACGCCTTGATGAACCTGTTCTCGGAGACCATCCGCCGCGAGGTCGACGAGCTGGCGGCGCGCGGGATCGAGCTGCGATTCTCGGGACGGCTCCAGGATCTCTCCGCCGCCCTCCAGGAGCAGATGCGCCAGGCGAATGAGCGAACCCGGGTCAGCGGGAGGGCGATCCTGAACATCGCGATCAATTACGGCGGCCGCCAGGAGATCATCGATGCGATCCACGAACTGGCGCGGGAAGGCGCCGACCTCGCGCAGCTCGACGAAGCCGGCCTGGCCAGCCACCTTTACACGCGGGGCCTCCCTGATCCGGACCTGGTAATTCGCACCGCCGGTGAGATGCGGCTCAGCAACTTCTTGCTCTGGCAAGCGGCCTATTCGGAGTTCTACAGCACGCAGACGCTCTGGCCGGATTTCGACGGTGCGGACTTCGACGAGGCGCTCGCCTCGTACCAACGGCGCGTGCGCCGATTCGGCGCCAGGCCCGAGGAGGTCTCCAATCGAGGTCGCTGATGCGAAGGCCGAGCAGCCCCCTCTCGCCGTAGCGCGGCGCTCCAACATGCCGATCCGCATCGTCACGGCGGCGGTGCTGATCGCTCTCGTGCTTGCGGCGCTGATCGCTGGCTCCATCTGGGTCTACGCCGCGGTCGCGGTCGTCCTCGGAGCTGGGCTGATCGAGTACTGGCAGCTCACCCGTGCCATGGGCACGCCCGCGCCGATCTGGCTGCTCTTCCCGCTGGCTTACGCGCTTCTTCTGCGCGACCGACTGCCGTCGGGGGCCAGCGTGACGTTCTTGCTGGCCGCCGGCACCGTGCTCGGTCTGGGCATCATGGTGTTCGTCCGCGATTGGCGGGCCAGCCTCACTCGCTGGGCGTTGGCCGTAGGTGGCAGCCTCTACCTCGGTTTCTTACTGAGCTTTTACCTCGCGTTGTATTTCTTGCACCAGCCGGATCCGAATCACCTCGGGTTCGGCACGGTCATTGCTGTGTTCGGTGCGATCTGGGTCGGCGACACGGCGGCGATGGTCGTTGGCGTCCGCTTCGGCCGGCACCCATTCTTCCAGCGCATCAGTCCCAAGAAAACCGTTGAAGGCGCGGTGGCGGAGCTGATCGCCAGCATGATTTTCTTCGGGGTCGCGGGCCTGCTCCTCAACATCACCTTCCCGCATAACTTGATCCTGGGGCTGGTGATCGGGGCGGTCGCCGAGATCGGCGATCTGGTCGAGTCGCAGATCAAGCGAACCGCCGGTGTCAAAGATGCCAGCCAACTCATCCCCGGCCATGGCGGCGCGCTGGACCGTATTGATTCGCTGCTTCTCGTGGGAGTCGTCGTGTACTATTACCTCACTTTCCTGCACCTCACCTGATACTGGTGCAATGACCCGCGCGAGCCCGCGTTTCAGCCCACAGAGATGAGATCTTCCCGTCCCTCGCCCCGCCGTCTCGCGCTGCTGGGTGCGACCGGGTCGATCGGCCGCCAGGTCTGCGATATTGTCGAGCGGCATCCGGATCGGTTCAGATTGCACGCGCTGGTCGCCGGGACCGACTCCGCCGCGCTGGAAGCGGTGGCCCGCCGCCATCCTGAGGCGCATGCGTTGCTCGCGCACGCCGCTGGCGCCGACCCGGTCCGCGCCGGCCGCGCCATCGATGAGGCGGTCAGCGATCCCGAGGTCGATCTCGTCGTCGTGGCCGCCGCGGGAAGCGCCGCGCTGGCGCCGACCCTCGCCGCGCTCGACGCGGGCAAGGACATCGCGCTGGCCACCAAGGAAGTGCTCGTCATGGCGGGGGAATTGGTACGCGAGCGGATGCGTCGCCATGGGTCGCAGATTTTTCCCGTGGACAGCGAGCACAGCGCCATCTGGCAGTGCCTCTGGGGCGAGAATCGCGGCAACGTCCGCCGCCTGATCGTCACCGGCTCGGGAGGCCCGTTTCTGCGCCGCCCGCTCGAGACCTTGGAAACGGTCACCATCGCCGAGGCGCTGCAACACCCTCGCTGGAAAATGGGTCCCAAGATCACGGTCGACTCCGCGACCATGATGAACAAGGGCCTCGAAGTCATCGAAGCTCATTTCTTATTCGACGTGCCGTATCGCGCCATCGATGTGGTCGTCCATCCGCAGAGCGTCGTGCATTCGATGGTGGAGTTCGTCGACGGCAGCATCAAGGCCCAGCTGGGCGTTCCCGACATGCACCTGCCGATCGCGGTGGCGCTCAGCTTTCCGGAGCGCCTCGAGGGCGTGACGCCTGCGCCCGACCTCACGGCAATCGGCGAGCTTTCCTTTGAAGCGTTGGATGGGGCTCGCTACCCGGCGGTTGCCCTGGCCCGCGAGGCCGGTGAGCGCGGAGGCACCGCACCTGCGGTGCTGAACGCCGCCAATGAGGAGGCGGTTGCCCTGTTCCTCCAGGGCCAGCGTCGGTTCGTCGACATCATTCCCTCGGTCCGCGCCGCCCTCGAGGCTGCGGAACCAACGGAGGAACTCACCCTCGACGCGGCGATCGCCGCCGACCGCTGGGCGCGCGCCCACGTGCGTGCGTCGGCGGGAGGAACCAGCCGGCTTCGGAGCAAGTTGCCGGCATGAGCCCGATCATCCTCGTTCCGCTCGTCATTCTCATCTTCAGCCTGCTGGTGATCGTGCACGAGTCCGGGCACTTCTTCAGCGCCAAGCTCGCCGGCATCAAGGTCGAACAATTCAGCGTCGGCTTCGGGCCGCAGCTGGTGGGATGGCAGCGCGGTGAGACGCTCTACGCGATCCGCGCCATCCCAATGGGCGGCTTCGTGAAGCTCGCCGGCATGGACGGCAGCATGGATGCCGGTCCACGGAGTTTCAATGCGCATCCCCTTTGGCAGCGGTTCATGGTCATCGTCGCCGGGTCGGCCTTCAACCTCGCGCTGCCAGTGCTGATCTTCTTTGGCGTCTACACCACGGTCGGGGCCGCCGAAGTCAAAACCCCGATCGAAGTCAGCTCGGTCGATGCCGGAACACCGGCATACACCGCTGGCCTGCAATCCGGAGACGTCATCAAGTCCGTCGACGGCCGTACGATCAACCAATTCCAGGACCTTCCCAATGCGCTCGATGCCTCCAAAGGCGCTCCGGTGCTGGTGGTCATCGATCGGGGCGCGAGGCTGGTGACGCTGACCATCACCCCCAAGCTGGATGCGAACACGGGTGGCTACATTCTTGGATTTCACCCCGCGGCGCGGACCTGGCACCCCGGCCCGATCGAGGCCGGTGGGCTCGCGGTCCGTCAGACTGGCGACTCGATCGCCGGCATCGCCACCGGCATCTACCAGCTGGCAACGGATAAGACCCTCGGCGGTCTGCTCGGTCCCCGGGGCCTGGAGGGCCCCGTCGGTATCGTCAAGACCACCGCCCGCGCCGCCCAGACCGGGATCCTGTCGGTCATCGGCGTCGTGGCACTGTTGAGCCTCAGCCTCGGCCTCGCCAACATCCTGCCGTTCCCGGCGCTCGATGGCGGTCGGGCCGCCTTCCTCGTCCTTGAACTGATTCGGGGGCGGCCGGTCGACCCCGCTCGGGAGCAGGTCGTGCACTACGTCGGGCTGGCTCTTTTGTTTGCTTTGATCGGATTAGTGACATATAACGATGTGTTGAGATGAGGCCATGAGAGCGCGGCGCAAGTCGGTTCCGGTTCGCGTCGGTGACGTGGTCATCGGCGGCGCCGCCGAGATCGTGGTCCAATCGATGACCAAGGCCGACACTCGTGACGTCAAGGCCACGCTCAACGAGATCGCTCGTCTGAAGGACGTGAACTGCAAGATCGTTCGGATCGCGGTTCCCACCAAAGAAGCGGCGCAGGCGATGATCGAGATCAAGAAGGGCTCGCCGCTGCCGATCATCGCCGACATTCATTACGATGCGCCGCTGGCCCTGCTCGCGCTGGAGGCGGGTGTCGACGGACTCCGGCTGAATCCCGGCAACATCAAAGACCCGGAGAAAGTCAAAGAGATCACGCGACGGGCGAAGGAGCGGGAGATCCCGATCCGCATCGGCGTCAACGCCGGCTCGCTGCCCGGCCGCGCCAAAGAAGGCGCGGGCGTCCGGCCGCCGACCGAAGAGGTGGTGGCGGCGATGGTCAGCGCTGCGCTCGGCCATATTCACATCCTGGAGTCGCTCGATTTCAACCTGATCAAGGTATCGATGAAGGCCTCCGATCCGCCAACCATGATCGCGGCCAACCGGGCGATCGCCGACAAGATCTCCTATCCACTGCACCTGGGCGTCACCGAAGCGGGCCCGCCGCGTACGGGCGCCGTCAAGAGTGCCGTCGGCATCGGCGTACTGCTGGAGGAGGGTATCGGCGATACCATCCGCGTCTCGCTCGCCGGCGACTCGGTCGAGGAAGTCGAGGTGGGCTACGGTATCGTCAACGCGCTCGCGGAAAAGCTGACCGGGCCGAACCTGATCGCCTGCCCGATGTGCGGCCGGCTCGAGATCGACATGCTGCCGATGGTGGCCGAGGTCGAGAAGGCGCTGAAGAAGATCAAGCGGCCGATCAATGTTTCGGTAATGGGCTGCGTCGTCAACGGCCCCGGCGAGGGCCAGCATGCCGATATCGGCATCGCCGGCGGCAAGAACAAAGGCATCCTCTTCAAGCACGGGAAGATCGTCGGCACCTTCCCGGAAAAGGAACTGGTGCCCGCGTTACTTCGCGAACTGGACATCATCGCCAAAGAGGACGAGCAGAAGCTCGCGTCGTAAAGCCCCCACCCCAACCCTCCCTCCCAAGCGGGGGAGGGAGAAGCTCCGCTTATACTCCTTCTCCACATGGCTGACGATGAGAAGCCGGAATCCGGCTTCGTCAAGGAGATTCGCAAACAGTCTGTGGACTTCCCCGGCTGGTACAACGATGTCGTCCGGAAGGCGCAGCTAGCGGACAACTCGCCGGTCGCCGGAACCATGATCATTCGCCCATACGGCTACGCACTGTGGGAGAACATTCGTGATCCACTCGACGGTCTCATCAAGGAAACCGGGCACGAGAACTGGTACTTTCCGGCGCTGATTCCCCTGAGCTTCCTGCAGAAAGAGAAGGACCACGTCGCGGGCTTCGAACCGGAATTTCAGCTTGTGACAAAGGGCGGTGGCAAAGACCTCGAGGAACCGCTCGTCCTGCGTCCGACCTCGGAGACGATGATCGCGACCGTGCTGCGCGATTACATCCAGTCGTACCGCGACCTGCCGGTGCTCACCAACCAATGGAACAACGTTTTTCGTTGGGAGTTGCGCACCAGATTCTTCCTGCGTACCCGCGAATTTCTCTGGCAAGAGGGCCATACCTTTCACGAAACGGCCACGGAGGCCGAGGACGAAGTGGCGAAGATGCTCGACTGCTATCGCCGGATTGCCGAGGAGTGGTGCGCCATCCCAGTCCTGACCGGCCGCAAGTCCGACGGCGAAAAGTTTGCCGGTGCCGTGTACTCCACGGCGATCGAGGGCATGATGATGGACGGCAAGGCGCTCCAGATGGGGACCTCCCACTACTTTGGCGAAAACTTCGCGCGCGCCTACGACCTCACTTTCACCGGACGCACGAACGAGCGCCAACATCCGTTCTCAACGAGCTGGGGCATGTCCACGCGCATGGTGGGGGCAGTCGTGATGGCGCACGGCGACGACTTCGGCCTGCAGCTGCCGCCCCGCATCGCGCCGGTGCAGGTCATCATCATCCCGATCTTCCGTGGCGGTGGGGAACGGAGCCAGATCGAGACCGCACTGCAGCAGGTCCTCGCCGACCTGGAGGACATCCGGGTCAAGGTGGACTGGCGCGACGAGCGGCCGGGCTTCAAGTTCAACGAGTGGGAACTGAAGGGGGTTCCGCTTCGGATCGAGGTCGGCCCGCGCGACCTGGCCAAGGGCGAGGCCACCGTGGTCCGGCGTTTGAACCGTGCCAAGCAGACCGTCCCGTTGGGCGACCTGGGGGTCACCATCCCTTCGATGCTCGAGGAGGTTCAGGAGGCGCTGTTCAACCGGGCTCGCGACTTCCGCCAGGCCCATACCGTCCGCCTCGATTCGCTCGAGGCGCTGGTGAAGTTCTTTGACACCTCGATCGGCTTCGCCGTCACCCCCTGGTGTGGCCGCGCGGAGGATGAGCAGGTCGTCAAGGACCGGACGAAGGGGGCGACCACGCGGGTGATCCTGGGACCCGCCAGCGAGGCGTCCCAGGCCTGTGCCATTTGCGGCCAGCCGGCGACCGTCGAGGTCGCCTGGGGAAAGGCCTACTGAGAATCGCCTCAAACGCTCGTATGGCACTAAAGCGCCACTCGCGTGGGCCGGCAGGCCCGCTGATTGGGCTTCCGGGAGTTCGGGGATAATTTCGCCATCAACGAGCTGGGAACCTGGTCATGCAGTTTGCCGATCTTCTGAGCAGGGTCAACTACCTGCCACCGAACGACGTCGAGGTGCTCTCGCGCGCCTACGACGCCGCCGCCAGCGCCCACCATGACCAGAACCGCCTGTCCGGCGAGAAATTCATCGAGCACCCGCTGAGCGTCGCCGTCATCCTGGCGGATCTCCAGCTCGACCGCGACACGCTGGCGGCCGCCATCCTGCACGATACCGTCGAGGACACGCACCTCACCATCGCGGACCTGGAGCAAAGCTTCGGCCACGACGTCGGCAAGCTCGTCGCCGGCGTCACCAAACTGGAAAAGATCTCGTTTCGCAGCCAGGAGCAGGCCCAGGCCGAAAACGTCCGCAAAATGCTGGTCGCCATGGCGGAGGACGTTCGGGTCGTGCTGATGAAGCTCGCCGATCGCCTGCACAACATGCGCACTGTCAACTTTCTGCCCGAGGCGCGCCGCCGCGCGATGGCCCAGGAAACGCTCGACATCTACGCGCCGCTCGCGCACCGGTTGGGGATCTGGAACATCAAGTGGGAGCTCGAGGACCTCTCCTTTGCACAGCTGCACCCGGAGGAGTACCAGGAGATCGTCAAGAAGATCGCCCGCAAGCGCAAGGAGCGGGAGACCTATGTCAACGACGTCAAGGAGATCCTGGAACGCGAGCTGACGGCGGTTGGGATCAAAGCCGATACCACCGGCCGCCCAAAGCACGTCTACAGCATCGCCGCCAAGCTCGCCATGGGCAAGGACTTCGACGAGATCTATGACCTTTCGGCGATCCGGGTCCTGACCGATTCGATCAAGGACTGCTACGGGGCGCTGGGTGTGATCCACTCGCTCTGGAAGCCGATCCCCGGCCGCTTCAAGGACTACATTGCGATGCCCAAGTCCAACGGCTACCAGTCGCTGCACACCACCGTGGTCAGCCATAGCGGGGAGCCGATGGAAATCCAGATCCGCACCCAGGAGATGCACCGCATCGCCGAGTGGGGCGTCGCCGCGCACTGGACCTACAAAGAAGGTGGCAAGGAGGACCGCAAGATGGACCAGCGGTTCGCCTGGCTGCGCCAGCTCATGGATTGGCAGAAAGAAGTGCTCGATGCCGAGAAGTTCGTCGACGCCGTCAAGATCGACGTTTTCCGCGATGAGGTCTTCGTCTTCACGCCGAAAGGTGACGTGCTGGCGCTCCCCAACGGGGCAACCGCCGTCGATTTTGCCTACCGGATTCACACCGAGGTGGGCCATCGCTGCATCGGCGCCAAGGCGAACGGACGCATGGTGCCCCTGGATTACCCGCTGCAGAACGGCGACATCGTCGAAGTGCTGACGTCGAAGGGTCCGCACGGACCCAGCCGCGACTGGCTGAGCTTCGTGAAAACCGCGGGCGCCGCGCAGAAGATCCGTGTCTGGTTCAAGAAAGAGCGGCGTGAGGAGAACGTGACCAAGGGGAAGGAACTCCTCGATAAGGAGTTCCGTCGCATGCAACAGCGCGCGCTGGCCTCGATTGGCGAAGAGCGCGTGCTGGAGCTCGCCAAGGAGTTCCGCTTCACCGATCTCAACGACTTCTACGCGGCGATCGGCTATGGCGACGTCAGTCCCCACTCGGTGTTGTTGAAGTACATGGTGGCGGGGCAGCCCGACGCCGACGGCAATGGGGAATTCCCGCTCATCCCGCTCGTCCCGCAGTTCAAGCCCACCGGCGAGATCCGGGTCAAAGGCGAACGCGGCGTTCTCACCCAGATCGCCCAGTGCTGCAAGCCGGTGCCGGGTGACCCGATCAGCGGCTACATCACCCGCGGCAAGGGCATCACCGTGCATCGGAGCACCTGCAAGAACGTCGTCAACGTCAACAACCAGGACCGTGTGGTGGAGGTCGACTGGGACACGGGCGGCCGGCAGGTCTACGCGGTCGGGATCAAGATCGAGGCCTGGGACCGGACCGGCCTGCTACGGGATATCGCCACCGTCATTGCCGAGAGCAAGATCAACCTCACCGGCGCCGAAGTCCAGGTCTACGACGACAAGACCGCGGTGATTTCCACCACCGTCGAGATCAGCAGCCTGACCCAACTGAGCCGCCTGATGGAGCGGCTGGAGACGGTCAAGGACGTGCACACCGTGGCTCGCGAAGGCAGCCTGGCGCCGAACTAGACGCCGAGATCGTTACTGCCCTGTCACGCTGACGCTCACCCCCGGCTGGGAAACGGTTGTCGTAACCCCGCCTGCTTAGCATCGAATTCCGATGGGTGCCCCGTCGACTGGTTGGCGCACGCTCGCGGCCTTCTTTGGCGTCGCCTTTGGCGTCGCCGTGCTGTTCGCGCTGGTCGCGCTGGTTGCCCTGCAGCCCCGGGATGGCCTGGCCTGGGTGCAGGTTCCCGATCTTGCCGCCGACCTGCGGGTCGACAGCGGTCTCCAAACCAAGCCGCTAAAGGCCAGCGTGGTGGCCGCCGTACTCCAGGACCAGGCGCTCGATGGCGCCAACACGAGCGGACTCGCCCTCGCTCCGGCCCTCGCCGGGTCGCCCCAGTCGCCCACGGTCGCGCTCAATCTGTCGCCGACCGCGCGGCCCGTGACCACGCCCGATCCAAACGCGGCGCCCACGCCGACGCCCGACCCGGGAATCGCGCCGACCCCGACGCCGGCCCCGGTACCGGACCCCGGCATCGGGCCGACCCCGACGCCGGCACCAGCGCCGACGCCGATTCCAACTCCGGCGCCCACGCCGTCCCCAACCCCTACACCTACGCCCGCGTCGACCCCCACACCCACCCCGGCGCCCACGCCTACGCCCACACCTACGCCTAGACCCACGCCCTCGCCCACTCCCGCGCCCACCCCGACGCCGACACCGAGGCCCACCCCCACGCCGACGCCCGCGCCGAAATTTGCGATCAGCTGGGCGAACGAGCAGGTGACCAAAACGAAGAATGGCAATGGGAACAATGAGGGCCACTGCGCCCAGGTGACGATCGGCGCGAGCGGCAGCTTCACGACCAACGGCGCCGGTGGGTCAGTTTCCTACGAGTGGGTTCGCGTCGACAGCCAGGGCAGGCAGACCGTGATCCCCGAGGCACCGATCACGATCGCCCCCGGCGACCGGAGCATCCATGCCGTCGCGAGCGACACCTTTACGCCCACGCACAGCGGTACCGATCAGCTCGTCTTCCTGAGCCCCGCCTACTCTGTACCCGCCCAGAGTTGGAACTGTGTTGGCTAAACCGCGCGTGCGCAACCGTCTGACGATGCCTACGCTCAAAATCCGCACCCAAATCATCCTGCCCTTCCTGCTGCTCATGCTGATCCTCGGCGTGATCGGCTCCTACCTCACCACCAGCCTGGTCGCGACCTCATTGGAGAACCGGATCGCCGACCAGCTCGTCCACTCGGAGGACGCCGCGCTGGACGCTGCGGTCAAACTCCAGGGGCGTCAGGTGGCGGCCATCCGGCTGATCGTGAACACCGAGGGGATCGACCAGGCGGTTCGCGCGGGCGACGCTGCCGCCCTTCGCCGGTTGATCGTGCCCCTCGAAGTCAACAACCGCCTGGGCACGGTGATGATCTTCGACGCTCGCGGGAAGACCATTCTCGAGATCAGCCAACCTGATGCGACAAATCCCGCCGGCCTCGTGTTCGGAAGTGGGACCGATCTCTCGAGCGAGCCGGTGGTGCAGCCGGTGCTCAGGGGCCAGTACGACTCACTCGGAGACAAATTCATTGGCTATATCGGCACGCCGCCGGCCGCGCTGGCGGCAGCCGGCCCGGTCTTGCTGGGTGACAGCGTCGTGGGTGGCGTGCTCGTCCAAACGCCACTGGCAGGCGTGCTGAACGAGATGCAAGCCAAGTCGCAGGCAGAGGTCGCGCTCATCGATGCGGGCGGTCGCCTGGTCGGCAGCACCCTCCCGGGCATCAAGGGCGGCCTCATCGACCAGACGCTCCGCTCCTATCTCGCCCTCGCCTCTCCTGGTCGAGCAGCCACGCGAAGCATCTCCGTGAGCGGTCAGGATTATGAGTTTCAATTCACGAACTTCTACCTTCGGCAGCAAGTCGCCGGCTACCTCGCCGTCGCGGTCTCGCGCAAGAGCGTGATCCAGGCCGGGTTGCAGTCGGCAATTCAGATGACGGCGCTCTTCGCCGGTGTCGTCCTCGTCCTGTTGCTGATCGGCTACCTGCTGGCGCTCCGCCTGACCCGGCCGATCGAGGCTCTGGTGGCGGGGACGCAGGCGATCGCGCGTGGCGACCTGACCAAACGACTGGACACCCGGCGCCGGGACGAGCTGGGTGAGCTGGCGAGCGCCTTCAACGTCATGACGGCGGACCTGCAGGAGCGAACCCGATCCCTGAACGAGCAGATGCGCCGCCTGGCGGCGCTCTCCCAGACCAGCCAGGGCCTGGGCAAAGACAGCGAACCGGGAGCGATGGCGGAGGCGATTCTCGGGGTCAGCCTGAAGGCCCTGGGGCTCGAAACCGCCCTCTTGCTCGCTCGCAACGATGCCAACGGGCTGGAAATCCGCGCCATGGTCGGAGGGGTGGGCAAGGCGGCCGGACACCTCACCCGGCTCAGCCCGCTCAAGCTGGCGGAAGGATTTTCGAGCCAAGCCTCGGCCGGAGTTGAAGTCGCCGAGACCCTGGCCACCGACCATCGGCGCGGCCTTCGACTCTTCGCGGAGCTCGCGGGCGTACAGCGCGCCCTGGTCGTTCCCCTGATTCGCGGTGACCGCAACGCGGGATATCTGGTCACCGGCCTTGCGGTGGGGTACACCTTGCCCAAGCAGGACATCGAACTGCTGCAAACGATCGCCACCGAGATGGCGTTGATGATCGAGAACGCAGACCTGCGCAAGAAGACCGAGCTCCAGTCCCACCGGCTGGACCAGGCCATCATTGCGCTGGAGAAAATCTCGCAAGCCCTGACCGCCGTCACGGTGGGAACCGACAACCTGTTGCGGGCGGTGGCGCACGCGACGTCAGAGATTCTCGACGTTCCTTACGCCTCGCTGCATCTGCGCAAGCCAGGCTGGCGTCAGCAGTTCTCCGACGTCATCGTCGGCGCTACCACGCGGCGCGAGCTGGCCGCTGTGCGCCAGAGCGGAGATATGGCTGCGCAGCGGGTGGTGCGACCGGAACAGGTCCTCGAGCTCAACCTCGTCGACGCCCACGGCGACCCCTTGCCGGTGGCGCGGCGAATCGGACTACAGCGGACCGTCGCCGTCCCCATGTGCTTGGGGGGAGAGATCGTTGGTGTGCTCGCCGTTCACATGAAAGAGCCGCGGCCGCTGGAACGCAGCGAAATCCGGGTGCTCCAGACGCTGGCGAACCAGGCCGTGATCGCGATCGAGAATGCCGCGGCGTATGAGCGCACCAAGCAGCTGGCGACCACCGACGCCATGACCGGCGTGGCGAACCACCGCGAGCTGGAGACCTATCTCGACCGGGAACTGGCGCGGGTAAAGAAGACGAGGGAGCCGCTGGCGATCATCATGGCCGACGTCGACCACTTCAAAGCGATCAACGATACGGTCGGCCACCCGGCGGGCGACAAGGTGCTCCAGCACCTCACACGACAGATCCTGCTTCCGTCGGTCCGGCCGAAGGACCTGGTGGCGCGCTACGGAGGCGACGAATTCGTTCTGGTCCTGCGCGGAACGGACAGCCGCGCTGCGGTCGTGGTGGCCGAGCGGATTCGGCGAACCGTCAGCAGCCAGGCGGTCCTGCTCGACGGTAAGGCGGTCTCGAACCTCTCGCTGAGCCTTGGCATTGCGGTCTTTCCTCGGGACGGCGAAACTCGTGAGGCCCTCATCCAGGCAGCCGACCAGGCCCTCTACGTGGCCAAGCGGACGGGACGCAACCGGGTCGTCCGTAGCGACGCCGGGTCCAGCGACGCGCAGCTGGCGAGCTAACCAAGCGTCGGGGTCTGCGCAAAGCCATTCGCTAAGCTTCGACACCATGGCTCCCATCGCGCAGCGTGCGCGCGGCACCCAGGATCTCTTGCCCGCGGACCAGCCCTACTGGGAAACGATGGAGGCGGCGGCGAGAGACCAGGCGAGCCGCTTCGGGTACCAGCGCATCGAAACACCGACGTTTGAGGCGACCGAACTCTTCCAGCGCGGCGCGGGGGAGAGCAGTGACATCGTCGCCAAGGAGATGTACACCTTTACGGATCGCGGCAATCGATCGTTGACCTTGCGACCCGAGGGCACCGCCCCCATCGTGCGGGCCTACTTCGACGCGGGTCTCGACCAGGAACCGCAGCCGGTTCGGCTCTTCTACATGGGCCCCTATTTCCGCTACGACCGGCCGCAGGCCGGACGCTTTCGTGAATTCCGTCAGTTCGGGATCGAAGCGATCGGTGACGGCAGCCCGGTGATCGACGTCGAATCCATCCTGATCGGCTGGAGCTGGTTTGCGGCACTGGACGTCGGTGGGGTGAGCCTGCACCTCAACAGCATTGGCGATGAGGTCTGCCGGCCCGCATACCGCGAGCGCCTGCGCGAGTACTATCGACCGCATCTTTCGCAGCTGAGCGAAGAAAGCCGGACCCGCTTCGAGAAGAACCCGCTTCGCCTCTTCGATTCCAAGGATCCGCAGGACGCAGCGCTCAAGCGCGATGCTCCGCACATCGTCGATCACCTCTGTGCGCCGTGCGCCGAAGCGTTCCGCGTAGTCAAGGAGGGGCTGGCGTCGGAGGAAATTCCCTTTGAGCTCAATCCCGAGCTGGTTCGTGGTCTCGACTACTACACGCGGACTGTCTTCGAGTTCCAGCACGCGAGCCTAGGCGGCGCGCAGAACGCGCTCGGCGGTGGCGGTCGCTACGACGGGCTGGCGGCGGCGCTGGGCTATCGTTCGACACCCGGGGTGGGCTTTGCGATGGGGATGGACCGTACCGCCATCGCCCTGAAGGAAAGCAAACCAGCCACCCCGGTGGTGCCGGATGTCTACGCCGTCGCCCTGGATGCGGCGGATGAGCTGTACGTCTTGCACCTGGCCTCGAGCGTACGCGCGCTCGGATATCGGGTCGTCTTCGACCCGGGGCCGGCACGCCTCGATGCGAAGCTGCGCAAGGCGGTGAAACGCGGCGCCCGCGTCGCGCTCATCGTCGGCCCGGAGGAACGGGAGAAGAAACAGATCGTGATCCGAGACATGCGCGCCAAGACGCAGACGAGCGTGGCCGAGCAAGAGTTGCTCTCGACGGTCGGTCCGATGTTGGGCGGCGCGTGAGCCTGACCCCGCGCACGCCCACCGGCACGGTCCGATCCGACCAGGTCGGTCGCGAGGTCGACCTGTATGGCTGGGTGCACCGCCGTCGCGACCTGGGCGGGCTCATCTTCATCGATCTCCGGGATCGCAGCGGGATCATCCAGGTCAAGTTCGATCCCGTGAACGCCCAGGCTCACGCCACGGGCGGCGAGCTGCGCCCCGAATCCGTAATTCATGTCCACGGTCCGGTGCAACGACGGCCACCCGGGACCGAGAACAAGGAACTGGCGACTGGCGAGGTGGAGGTCGATGCGCGCACCGTCACCATCCTGAACCGCGCCCAGCCGCCGCCCTTCGCCGTCAATGAGGACAACCCGGTCGACGAGCAACTGCGACTCAAGTACCGGTATCTCGATCTGCGCCGCGGCCGGATGGCGCGCAATCTCCAGCTGCGGCACCGGATCGCGAAGGCGATCCGCGATTTCCTCGACGACGAGGGCTTCCTCGAAATCGAGACGCCGGTGTTGATCCGAAGCACCCCCGAGGGTGCCCGCGACTACCTGGTACCCAGCCGGCTCAAGCCAAGTTACGTCTACGCGCTCGCGCAGTCGCCGCAGTTATACAAGCAGCTGCTGATGGTGGCCGGCATGGATCGCTACTTCCAGATCGTCCGCTGCTACCGCGACGAAGACCTGCGCGCGGATCGCCAGCCGGAGTTTACCCAGCTCGATCTCGAGATGTCATTCGTGGCTGAGGACGATGTGCTGGATGTGATCGAACGCTGCTTCGCGCACGTCTGGCAAAAGGTTCTCGGCAAACCGATCTCGACACCGATCCGACGCATCACGCACTCGGAATCGATGCTCCGCTACGGCGTGGACAAGCCAGATCTGCGCTACGGCCTGGAGATCCAGGAGCTCTCGTCGGTCTTTCCGAAGACCGAGTTCAAGATTTTCCGCCAGGCGCTCGACGGCGGCGGGGTCGTTCGCGGGCTGCGCATTCCGCGTACGGTCGGCGCGAAAGAGATCGAGGCGCTCACCGAGGTCGCTCGCGGGGAAGGCGCGAAGGGATTGGCCTTCTGGCACCGCGAGGCAAACGGCTGGCGCTCACCGATCACCAAGTTCTTCAGCGAGCGCGAGTTGGCCGACCTGCAGGAGGCAACGAAGGCCGAGCCCGGCGACCTGCTGGTCGCGGTTGCTGACCGGGTCGAGGTCGCGGCTCCTGCGCTTGGTGCCGTTCGCAAAGCCGCGGCGCGGATGCTGGGGCTGGTCAACGACCGGCTGTTCGAATTCGTCTGGGTGACCGAGTTTCCGCTCTTCGAGCGAAGCAAGGAAACGGGGGAGATCACGGCCGCCCATCATCCCTTCACGTCGCCGCGGGCCGAGGACATCGGACTCCTGGATGATCAGCCGCTCAAGGTGCGCGCGCGGGCCTACGACCTGGTGCTCAACGGAACGGAGCTGGGCTCGGGCAGCATCCGGATCCACGACCCTGAGATGCAGCAGCGGGTCTTTCAAGGCCTGGGTATTTCGCGCGAGGACGCCGAGCGCCGTTTTGGATTTCTGCTCACGGCATTCCGATACGGCGCCCCGCCGCACGGCGGGTTTGCCTACGGTCTCGATCGCGTCGTCATGCTGGCCGCCGGCGAGGAAACGGTTCGAGAGGTGATCGCGTTTCCCAAGAACCAGCAGGCGGAGGAGCCGATGACCGACGCGCCCGCGCCAGCCGATCCCAAGCAGTTGCGTGAGCTCGGGCTGCAACTGTTACGGCCGCCGAGCAAGCCAGCGCCGTAACGATCATTCGGTCCCGTCACGGGCGCCGCAGCGCCCCGTTACGAATCGCATAACACCGCGCCACGAGCCACGTAAGGTACGCAACTTACCGTAGTCGTATGGACGCCAGTACTCTCGCCAAATCCGCGAAAGCTCTTATCCTCGCCTCCGGTTTGATTGCCGCATCGACGGTGATTGGCGCCGCTCAGGATGCCCCGGTGCCGCTGGGCACCACGGCAACCGTTGCGCTCGGTAGCTGGTACGTCACGCCGCCGTCCGGCCAGGCGCTCCTGGGTGGACACACGTTTGACTTGACGAGCGGAAACCTGATTCTGCTTGCCAACGGCCAGAGCGTCAGCTTTACGGGCTCGTTTGCAGGCGCGAAAGGCGCCTACCTGCTGCTCAACTCCTCGAACTCGTACTTGTACTACGACGGCAGCGTTGTGGGCCAGGTCGTGCTGACATTCAGCGACGGCACGACCCAGGCGACCGACTTGGTCGAGGGCACCAATATCCGCGAGTGGCGGACTGCCGCCGGCGCGGTCGTCAACACCACTGTGGCCGGCGCTGGATCCACCCAGGTCTGGACCGGAACCGCGCAGGCGGGTATGGGTGGCGGAACGGCCGTCATCGACATGTTGAGCATCCCAGTGACGACCGCCGGCAAGACGCTCACCACGGTGACCGTGAATGACACGAACACCTTTGGGGCGCTGCACATCCAGCTGGCCGGCCTGACGGTCGACTGGACGGCGCCGACCCCGCCGCCGACCCCGACCCCAACGTGCACGATGAACGACCACGCTGGCAAGGTGTCGGCGACCAAGGCCCAGAACGTGCCGCACTGCATCGCCAAGGGTAAAGACGACGCGACCACCGGCTGACCGACGACCCTTCGGACTGCTGGAAAGGCCCGGGTTTTCCGGGCCTTTTGCGTGTTAATGCAGGCGGTAAGGGTTCCAGTCGAAAGCCGTCACCCGAGTTTTTCGGGCCCGTTACGAACTCCAATTCGGCGCCACCAAGCGCGTAATGTACGGAACCTACTGTATGCAACATGAACTCGTCCATCTTCAGCAAGTCCGCCAAAGGTCTCATTCTCGCGTCCGGTTTGATCGCCGCCTCGAGTGTTCTGGCCTATGCCCAGGACGCGACGGTGGCCCTCGGTGCGCAGGCCACTGT
>Ga0307477_10000891_pt1 | contig 28212 bp, 24 predicted proteins | sample atmos_gasesECM2C_FD_203316 | JGI IMG/M metagenome (GOLD analysis project Ga0307477, IMG submission 203316) | Hardwood forest soil microbial communities from Morgan-Monroe State Forest, Indiana, United States - atmos_gasesECM2C_515 | ecosystem: Environmental > Terrestrial > Soil > Temperate...
GATCAGAGTGACAATCCACGCATTGCACTACCGTGTGGCGTCCGCGCAGCGGAAATCTGGTTTGCGAATGTGTGAATTCCGGTTTGGACCGGATTGGCTTCCAGCCCTGCGTGGTATGACACTCCTGACACGGAATCTTTAATTTGTCCCCGTGCGGACTCCGAACAGAAGTGTTCGTGTCGACCCGCTGGCAGAGAGAGATGCCCGCCGACAGACACAAAAGGATTAAGACTAGGACTCGAAAAACTGGCAAACGTAGTTCCCTGGGATGAATTAGCGACTGCTCGGCACAACGCGTTGAACTGGCGTTTGCACATGAGCGGCCAAACGTACGCCATGCGAACTCTCCAGCAATTCGCTACAGGCTGAATGATCAAGCCATGAAATTGCTACAGTGATGAGAAAATTTATTACGCACGGCCTGCGACGATGCAACTCAGACCCCATCCACTTGGGTTCTAGCCCATTTGAGTGGTCCCTTCGGACGCGCAAAAATCGACGAGGATTGATCGCTTTTCTGGATAGTCGCTTCCATGCAACGGACGGCCGTTTCACTTCTCGCACCCGCCAGAAGCGGCTTTAGCCGCTAAGGGGCGCAGTTAGCCTAGCGCTAGATACGCCCCAGCTGCGTACGCGATTAGCATGGAGCTGAAGAACATGTTTCCGGCGACCCCGTGCGGGCGGAAGCCCTTGCGGAAGGACAAGGCAACGGCGCCGGAAAGTTGAACAAGAATCATTAACGCAAGTGCAGCCAGAGGAATCATCAAGCCCACACTCAGAGATCCGTGGTGGGTTGAAACCTTTCCGGTCAGCCAGGGCAACAGTGCGGCCCCAAGTCCACAAATGCCAAAGACCCATTTGGTTCGAGCAGAATCGTTCGCCAAGGCAAGGATTTTAGCAAGGCACAATGGGTAGATCGGTCCCAGTAGGAGACCGGCAGCACTTGCGATGAATATGCTGGCAAGAGGCGAGAGGTCGATAATTAGAAATAACACGGCGATTAAAGCTCCCAGCAGAGAAATGTTCAGTAATTGCTCTTCCGAGATCGAGCGCAAAACGGCGGGAGCGATGGCACGGCCACACAGGAGCGCAATCCAGAAACAAGAAACCGCTACGGGCGGAAGCACATCGTGGGTGGCAGCGAGTCGCCGAACATAAACCATCATCCAGCTGCTCACCGAAGCTTCGACGCCCACATATAAGAAACCGACCAAGGTAAAAGCGGCGATCAGCAACAGCGGAAAACGTTCCTGGACCTGTGCAGGAGCTTGCGTTTCTCTGGTTGGCAAAGCGGGTGCGACGTTTCCGGCGAGGAAAAGTACCGTTGCCACGGTAAAGCCGAAGGCAAGGAAAAGCGTTGCCACCGGCCATCTTTCGACCCACAACGAAACCATTGCCGGACAGAGGACTGCTCCCAGACACCAGCAGGCATTGAGCGATGAAAGCACTGCCCCGCGCTTTAAGGGATACAAACTGCCCATCAACATGCTGGTCGCTGTCATCGTCAGGCCCAGTCCTAATCCGAAACTGAGAAAGAGCCAGGAGTGGGGGGAACGGTTGAACCAAGCGAGCGCAAGAGCGCTGACTGTCAGCAGCGCATAACCGCGAACAATACTTTTGAAGTAATCATGGCTTACAAGACCGGCGCCTAATGCTGAGCCTGCAAATTGCGCGGCAAAAAGGATTCCGGCGCGGGTATCGTCCAGGTGCCACTTTGCGATCAGAGTGGGTAAAACACAACCGAGCAGCACCGTGCCCATGCCAGTTAAGGCAAAGCCGACGTAGATCCAGCTGACCGCCGGCCACCGGCCTGCACTGTTATTATTCACGTATGGCTGAGTGTTGATTCGGTTTCGGTTTCGAGTCTTGGCTGCCTTGCGATCGCTTGGTTGTCCGCGCTGCACCGGTTGATTCGCGAACCACTAACTCGGGTTCGACCGTGACTTCCTTGCGAAATTGCTCGGACCGGTGAATACGGTTGAGGACGCTCTGTGCTGCAATTCTGCCCATGTTGGAAAGCGGCTGACGGATGGTCGTGAGCCGGGGATTGTTGAAGGAAGCGGCGCTAATGTCATCGAACCCGATCACGGAAACCTCTTGGGGTACTCGAAACCCGAAGTCCTGAAGCGCGCGGACGGTACCTATCGCTGACATGTCGTTAAAGGCGACAACGGCCGTAAATTTCTTTCCGCCTGCCAGGAGTGCTTGAACAACTGGATATCCTAGTTCGGGCGAACTAACGTCGCGCGTAAGTTCCACAACGAGGTCTGGATCGATTGTTACTCCCATGGTCTTCGCCGTTTGGCAAATGCTGGTCCAACGCTCATCGGAATCGGAACTGAAAGGCTGGCCACGCATGAACGCGATGCGCCGGTGTCCTAGAGACTGCAAGTGCGATAAGGTCAACTCCGCGGCAAAGCGGTGGTCGAGAACAACGTTCGTGACGCCCTCGAGTACACGATGACCCGCAACGCAAGCGGCAGGAACGGAAAGAGAGTGCTCCAAAGCAGTGTCGATAGCGATGAGCCCCTCTATGCCTCTCCCCAGCAGCATCTCGATATATTCATCTATTAACGCCCTTCTGTGGCGATGATGTGCGGTGAAATAGAAGTACCCGGCCGCCATCAAATGATCGCCAATTCCGCTCATCACCTGGGTGTGATAGCCATCGCTCAATTCCGGCGCCAGAATGCCGATCGTTTGCGTCTTGCGATTGCGGAGAGAACGGGCGAGCAGGCTGGGACGATAGTTAAATTTTCGTGCGGCTGCCTTGATGCGGTCTCGAGTTACCTGCGGGATAGCGCGGCCAGGCACTTCGTTCAGGACGACCGAAACTGTCGTGGGATCCAAGCCGAGGTGCTGCGCTAGCTGTTTGAGAGTTACGGGCCCGTTGTTGGAGGGAGGGTTTCTCCGCATGCAATCATCTGCCCCGAAGGCGTCGGCGACCCTCGAGCGGTCATCCTTCTGTCTTCCCGAATAGCGGCTTTATAGTAACGCATGGGAGAGCGCTTGTTCAAAGCAGCGGTTACCCGACTTCCGAAGCCGTCTCAATCATTATTTAATGGACGCTAACCAAAGCAACGGGCACCCTTTCGCGAACTCTTGTCCAAGCTCACCACGCAAAACAAGATTCGGTTTGTGGGCAAGGAGTGGGGTCGCGAGAACAAGGCCATAGTCAATCTTCCAGCAGAGGAGAACGAGAAGATTCCTTGAGAAACGATCAACACCTCTCACGAAGACCTTGACTCAATGGGGATACCGCACAACTATGCGAATGCAGCACACCCCGCCGAGCAAATTGAGAAATGGCACCGTGAGCGTGAGGGCGTAATGATGAAAAAGATCATGGAGAAGAAAGGTGACGCGGAGAGGTCATTGTCATTTGCGGATTTCTCCATTTGCAATCGTTAACGGAACTGATCCGAAAGGTTTGCAGGCACGTTGAGCCTGTCGACTATCGAGTGCTGGACTGGTATGAGGACGTGTTTGCGGACTGACGGAAAGAGGTTGGGGCGAGTGTTTCATCAGGCCGAGGAAGGTTCTCACCCTACCGCCTTGCCGTGGCGTCTCGCCACGTACCATGCCCGCCTCTAGAAGTGAATTGAGCAGTCAGGATTTCGGCTTGGTGCGCGAGCCCACGGGCATTCCCGTCGTGCAAGAAAGCCGAGCCGCTCTCATGGAAGTTCCGCAAGGCTGACCGTGTGATCTACCATCAGGCTCCAACGTAGACGTGGCACTTCTGTACATGTGGGCGGACAGCCACTCGCTTCGTCGCGAGACAGTTCGATTCTAAGACTTGGGTTTGTGGGGAATGCTTCGACGGTAGAGGCAGTCGGGTTTAGCAAGGCCTCGCTCCGCGTCTCTTGTTTCTCCTTGCCGTAGCGTCCGCGATGACGGCTTCGGCGGCTGCCTGAAGTTCATTGCTCACCCGCCCAGGCACAGGCCGGGTCTGTGCCTTGTCGAACACAAAGGTTTTAGCCCCTCTGCCCTATTGCGAGCCCGTTGCCTTTAATTTACGTTCCCGAGTAATTAATCCAAAGCCGCTTCACTCTCCACAAGCCAACTCTGGCGTGTTCAGCATCTCGCATAATCGCAATTGCCCGAACGTAGATGTCAAATCCGTTGTCGAGGAATTGAGTTGCGAAGAATAGCCCTCTCCCCCTGCTGTCCCTGCTGATGTTTGGCACTTCACTGAACATGGCCGCGCAGACTAGCTTAACAACGGGAAGTAACCGTTCTTCGCCTGTTCCGGGTTTCTATTGCGATGCTGCATCGTCGCAACCGATTCTGGCATTCAGTCAGTTCGAGTGTCGAGGAGTTCCACTCTACCAAGACGGTACACAAGTCGATCAGATGTTTTGGTTCAGCGGCAATCTGCCGCAGGAGTGGTGGTTGGTTGGCACTGTGGATTCGTCCAGCCCCTACGACGGCTCGATCACGCAAGTTACACAATTCAGTCTTCCTAATCCTCACGGTTACTTACCCTGCTTCGGTATCTCACCGCTGAACGGGACGGTGACGTACGTTACCGAGTTCACTGACCAGAACGGGGTGAAGCACACAGGGACGTTCAGAGCTAGCTGGGGTGAGTATCACGTTTGTGGCCGGTGGGGGTGGTATCTGCCAGTGTTGAAGGTTGGGAGTACGTTGACGGTGAACTAGCTTTTTGTACGTTCTCTTCCGGGAGACTGGAGGAGTTCGTAGAGGGGTTAGAAGCGGAGAGGGAGGCCGCATGACCGAACCCAAAGCTGCCGTCGGAGCCAATTCGAAGCACTCAAAATTCCTAGCCCAGGTCATTCAGTGCGCGGAACGTCGATGACGCTCAGTTAGTTGGGGTTCGACGGGAAGGTGATTCCCCAGAAATTACTGGCGTGATCGTCGATTTCGACAAACTCGATGGCGTAGGCGGGAACTCCCGCAATGGTGGGCAATTGGGCGATGACACGGGCGGAAACCTGAATGCCACGCTTATTCCGCACCAGGACAAGCGACCCGGCCAACAGCTCACGATTTAGCTGAACGGCAGCGCCGTGCCGATTCAGGTTGGTGGCGCTTGCGGGCACCGTGAAGGAACATTCTTGCCGATCCTCGCCGGACACCGCTACGGGAGCGCTGAGGGCCATGCGACTGGTCCGACGCCTCGACGGCTGTCTGCGATTGACATTTGCACCGGCCATTTGGTCTGTGCGGTGGCGCTTTAGGTTCATGATCGCAAAGTTTGACGGAGCGGGATACATGCTGCAATTTACGTCGGTCACCCCGGCCAAGGTTACGTCTGTGTGTTCCAAGCACGACGAAAATCCGAAAACGCGGCTAGCGTTCCGCGAGATTATTGATGAAAACAGGCGTCAATTACACCCAAAATCTTCCCTCCCCGGTCATAGGCGCGGCAATCTGTCCCCTCGGCGGACGTAGCTACGCGGCTCTATGCGTTTCTATGCAGCAAAAAGAGCACTCCCGAGAGGAGATATCTCAGGTGTGCTCGTTGTTTTTCCAACACCAGTTGGTCTCTGCCAGTAGAGTCTGCAGAATCGTCAATCAGTATTCGTCCGGCGTTGGATTACAGTGGTAACAGAGAGCCGGGTGACCGTAGTTTATTGTCCCCCCACCAGCGGCCCATGACGAAGCATGTGACCACCCCTAAACTGGACATCAGTGAACTTGATTCGGGGAGGGAGCAGTATGGGGAACATCGTGCCAAGTTCGACACCGCAAATTCTTGAAAGAACACTCGACACTGTAAGACTTAGAGCAAATTCCAACGGCGAGTGTTTCGGCGGGGAGATCATGGATGCATTGCGTGAAGCTGGTGTCGCTCTGAGAGCGGATCGACTGGAGATTCTGCTCACTCGGACTGTCCTCGTGCAAACCATGGAATCGCTCGGGGAAAGCTATCCGGCTGTAGTGCTCCAAGATTACGAAAATCGGATGCCCGTCTCAAGAGCGCTTAAATATTTGAGCGAGGCGATTAATTGGACTCGCCGCTTAAAACAGTCTGATGAAGCGTTTAGAAATAACGAAGATTGCGCTGGCGCTCTTTTCGGAAACACTCCGGTGCAGGGCTGATGCAAATATGCCGACCGAGAAAGCCGCGTTGTCCTTATTGCATCCTGGAGGCTGAATTCAGGGCAATGCGCGTTCTGGAAAACGGAAGCCAGATTGGTGAGCCTGTGGCCATATCATATGTCCCGAAGACCGGGCGTTCTGGTGCCCTTGTCAAAAATGTGTGAAAGTTCATTTCTCATTGAAAAACGCAAGGTTTGTCTCAGTACGACGAAGGCGGAAAACGAATAAAGGTCACTCTTCACGAGGCTAGGATGACAGACCCGAGTTCTCCATCTCTAAAAGTCTTGTATCCCGAATAGCAACCGGAATACCAAGCTACGCTCTTAGAGTTTGACCCCAAGCTGCTCATGGAGCGGGTGAAAGCGGCAGAAACGGCCATCTTCAATCGCCTTCAGGTCATATCGGGCAGCAACGATAGCCATGCTGAACGGCAGGCCATTGAAGACGCTCTGGCAGGCTTGCGCGTTCTCAAACGCGATAGTCTTGGCTTTCCTGACTGGGAGAAGAAGTAAGATCAAGCGGCGATCTGGCCGCACAAACGGCGCATCTTGTCGAGCAGCGCAGAAATATGCTCGGACTTTGAGACTAGTGCCGAGACCCCTGCAGAACAAGCTTCGTTCTCAGAGAACACATCACTGTATTCGCTGAATATGATTAGGGGCACCGCTGGCAGTAAGCTTTTGAGAGCACGGGCTGCGTCTATACCGTTCATTACGGGCATTGATAAGTCCATCACAATCAGGTCGGGGTGCAACTCCTGAGCCTTTTCCATGGCCTGTAGTCCGTTCTCCGCCTCACCGCATACGTCAAAGTCCGCTTCAGCCGTGAACGACTGGCACAGCGCACGACGGATAACCGCGTTGTCATCAACCACTAACACAGTTTTAGCCATAGGGATAACCGCAGTTCGAGGTCAACCCGGACAACGGGGCGCATCATTGAAAATTGAAGGTTGGATGCAAGAGAGTGTCGTGGTGTTACCAGGGTTTTGTAAAGAAGTTGTAGTAAGGGGCCACCCGGAGGTGGCCCGAGGTCTGTGTTTGGTGGGGGTCAGTATTCGTTCGGCAGAAGAAAGGTCGTCACGCTGCGGTCGGATTCCGCGATAGTCGGGCAGTAGAGGCAAATGCCAGTACCAACGTCAGAACCATTCGTGACCACTTCATGGCAGGCTCCCTGTTATGGCCTCACATTGTGAGGCCACGTCCAGTCCACCAAGTTCCTGCCCGCGCTGCATGGTCACTTCTCTTGAGGAGGTCTCCGCCAACGTGGAGGTGGATTCTCTTTGTGGCGGACACGAAGATATGGCACAACCTGGAACCGAATGCGCTCTAGGACGGATCGTCCTACCGGAGGGAGTCTGTGTTTTGCCTTGGCGGAGACACTGCCGGGAGACTGCCCCGTGACAACTGACTGGATGCCTCCCTCCCGAAATAGCGGATGCGGAGTGAATGACTCAGGAGGCTCGTCTAGTTCGAACCTGAGCACATCTGAGGCTTTATAGCTAGCCTCCTTGCCACACTTATCGCACCGGAGTATGAAGGAGCCATTGACAACAGGGCAAGGAGTGACTGCGTCTGTCTCACCAAGTGCGATTCTGTACCGGTAGAAGAGGCTTAGGCTGTCGCGGATGTGAAACCACTTGTATTTGCAAAGGACCACCCAAAAATAACGGTTGTCTTCCCACATTGCGAGAATCTCCCCAAGCGGTCACGAAGTGGGTAGCGCAGGGCCTTTTGTGTCACGAAGGTACTAAACCCGGTCGAAGACTGTCAAGAAAAATTGGACCCTTAAAAGGAAAATGCCCACGACCGAAGTCGCAGGCTGAAAGTTCGAACCACGAGAAAACTCAGTACTCGGACGGCAACAAAATCGTAGTGGATTCTCTCGTGGACTCAGTGACAATCGAAGCCTTCGTACCGTTGCTGAGAGTGTAGGTGGACAGTAGACGCCAGCCGTGCTGGAGGCTGAGCTCGTGCTCGTGACGGTCGTGCTCGTCAACTTCACCCCAGTCTCCAGCAATGTGGCGAACGAGGTTGGCGAGTGGGTCGTCCCCGGATGCCCTGAATGCTTCCAGAACACCCGGAGTGGCCAACGACCGAGCCGGGAGAAAAACGAATGCCGCTCACTTGGCCTTCTTGAACTGCCCGTTTTTTACCGCGTAGCGGATGTATCGGTGGACCCTGGCAGCGTCGATCTTGTGTCCCTCGATCTGGCGACCAGCGAATTCCGCGATGAGCATCGCGGCATCCACGGTGCCATTCTTTCTGGTGAAATCGCAGAACTCCTTGAGGAATCCGCGCTTTACCGTCTCAGTTGAGCCGATCGTGTATTTCTCATCCGGCTGAGGTGGCTTAGCTACAGACTTCCGTTAGGATTCACAAATGTCATCCACGAGAGATGCCAAGACAAACGATTGTGTCTGTGATGATGGAGTGGAGCCATGCACCAGACCACAGCGATTGCCGACCCTCTGACGCGCAGAAGGAGACATTTCTCGAAAAACGAACGCTCACAGGAGGCACAGTCTATCTCACCTCAGAGAACAGCACGATGCAGCATCTCCAGTTATGCGAGAACTATTCTTGATGGGTCGACTTCGGAAGACGTCGGCGGCCGCGATCATCGCGGATGCGTTCGTGCAGCTTTCCCGCGGAGAACCGCAGGCCAGCGGGCCGAAGCACACATGGCAGAGGCCCGCCGAATCGCGGAATCGCTGGTAAGCCGATACCTGGCGCCAACATTTTACTGCTGATACCTCGCCATCAGGCATTCTCAAACACGGCTGCGGCACCAGGCCTTCAGATGGAATGCTGATCTACGGGCAGTACTACGTGCCGGATACGTTGTTGCAGCTGGACGCGAATCCCCGCTGAGTTTATCAACACCAAAATCAGACGAAGAGTGTGGTCGATTAGTGCGAATCTCTCGGAACTGTCGAACCGCTACAACCCACCAGGAAATCCAGATCGGCTCCCTGATCTGCTTGAAGCACATGGTCGCAATAAAGTTTCGTCCATCCCCGCCGTGGAGTGGGCGGAGCAGCCCAACCCTTGCGTCGATTGGCGAGCGTCGCATCATCGACTTCCAAATGAAGGGACCTGTTCGGAACGTCGAGCGCGACTATGTCCCCTGATCGCACCAGCCCGAGCGGCCCTCCAATCGCTGCTTCCGGCGAAACGTGAAGCACCACAGTTCCGTAAGCTGTCCCGCTCATGCGAGCGTCCGAAACCCGGACGAGGTCGGTAATGCCCTTCCGCAAAAGTTTCGCAGGTATTGGCATATTGCCGACCTCTGCCATGCCAGGATAGCCGAGAGGGCCGCAGTTCTTCAGTACCATCACACACTTCTCATCGATGTCCAGGCCCTCATCATGAACACGCGAGTGTAGTTCCTCGACATTCTCGAAAACGACGGCTCGCCCGCGGTGCTGGAGCAAGTGCCCGCTTGCTGCAGAAGGCTTGATCACAGCTCCATTTGGGGCCAGGTTTCCTCTCAGCACTGCGATTCCCGCGTGCGCTTTGAAAGGCAGCGCGAAGGTGTGGATCACTTCACGGTTCCAACACTGCGCGTCTGACACGTTCTCCCAGATCGTCTTTCCATTCGCGGTCAAAGCATCGCGATGAATTATTCCTGCTTCACCAAGTTCTCTTAACACAACCGGAAGGCCGCCCGCGTAAAAGAAATCTTCCATCAGGTATTCGCCGGAAGGTTGCAGGTTAACCAGGCAAGGCAGATGCGAGCCCAGGCGGTCCCAATCGTCGAGACAGAGTGGCACGCCCACTCGCCCCGCGATTGCGAGCAGATGGATAACGGCGTTAGAAGAACCGCCGATCGCGGCATTGGTAAAGATCGCGTTCTCCATCGCCCTCCTCGTCAGGATTTTGGAAATGCGAAGATCCTCGTGAACCATCTGCACGATTCGCCGTCCGGTCAAATGGGCCAGAGTATTGCGACGGGCATCTACCGCCGGGATGGCAGCATTTTCAGGGAGGCTCACTCCAAGCGCTTCCACCATGCTGGCCATGCTCGACGCTGTGCCCATCGTCATGCAATGCCCTTTCGACCGATTCATACAACTCTCAGCCTCAAAAAATTCACTCAGCGGCATCTCGCCGGCGTTCACCTTCTCGATCATCTTGAAAACGCCGGTGCCGGAGCCGAGTTCGCGTCCGCGAAACCTGCCATTCAGCATAGGTCCGCCGGAGAGACCAATGGTGGGCAAATCGCAGGAAGCCGCGCCCATTACCAGGGAAGGAGTGGTTTTGTCGCAACCCATCAACAGAACTACCCCATCCATTGGATTCCCACGAATGGACTCTTCTACATCCATGCTGGCAAGATTGCGGAACAGCATGGCGGTGGGACGAAGCTGCGATTCCGCCAAGGACATGACTGGGAATTCCAGCGGCAGCCCCCCGGCTTCCCAAACGCCGCGTTTGACCGACTCGGCCAGTTCGCGAAAGTGCGCATTGCAAGGATTCAGCTCTGACCAGGTGTTGCAGATCCCGATGACTGGCTTGCTGAATACGTCGTGTGGCCAACCTTGATTTTTCATCCAGCTCCGATACGAGAAGCCGTCGCGATCGTTCCGACCGTACCATTTACGACTACGTAGCTCTGCCATGATTCCTTACCTCCTTTCTCGACACGTCAATGAACACTGCTTGTGACCGATATTATGCTAGCGACCAATACAAAAGGGCCGTGATGATGGTCAGAACAGCAAGTTGCAGCCTCCAATCAAAGATTCCCCGGAACCGTTCTGCCTGGCCCTTCCAATCAATAGTGAGGCGGCTGAGTTTCGCCGGGTCGGTTTTTTTCGTAAATGCAGAGACCGCAAACAACGTTATAGTGGCCGCGATTGATCCCCAAAGTCCACGATAGGTGTAGTTCGCGGTCAAAGGGTTTGTATGAAGAAACGGAAAGAGTCGGCTGCCCGCGTGGGGTCCAATCAATTCGTCAGTCACAAACACAGTGCAAAAGACTGATCCCACCAGGACCGATGCCAGGGCTCCTTTGGCTGTCACTCGCTTACTGAGAATGCCGAAAATAATGGCCGGAGCTATTGGCAATTCAAGATAGAGGCTGACCGCCTGCAAATACTTGTATAAACCTTCCGGAGTTTTGTAGACGGCATAAGCCGCCATAACCCCGAGCAGGGTAGAAACCGCAATGGCGAGTCTGCCAAATGTAACCTGCGACCGTTCGCTGGTGCGCGGACGGAAGTGCAGCACAAAATCTCGGACGGCCAAAGTTGATACTGAGTTCATTACGGAGAGAGTTGAGCTGATCAAGGATGCGAACAAGGCAGCTAAGACCAGGCCGCGCAGTCCTGTGGGGAGCAACTCGTTCAATAATGTGACGAATGTCATTTTGCTGTCCCGCCCGGGGAAAAGCGCGAGTGCGATTACCCCTGGTAATGCAAAGATGAAAACGGGCAGCAGTTTTAGCAGGACGGTAAACATCGCTCCCCACCGCGCATGGTCAAGGTTGCGTGCGCCCAGAACTCGCTGGACGTTCACCTGGTCAACCCCCCAATAGAATGTGCCGCCGTAAATCGCGGTAAGCAGTACGCCTAAGAATGGGTAATTTGGGTCGTCATAGTGCTTCGCCATGTGAATTGCGTAAGGAACACGCACGATTAGACTCGACCAACCGCCGACTCGGTGAAGTCCCGTCAGCATCATGATTGCGCAACCGCCGATAATGATTGCGGCCTGGACGGAATCGGTATACGCGACGGCGGTAAAGCCGCCGACGATAGTGACTAGGGCAGCGATTGTGCCCATAATCCACACGACGGTCATTACATCCCAGCCCACAAGTCCACGCAGAACCAGGGCGCCAGCGTAAAGGTGAAATGCCATCTTCGTTGTAACAGAAATAACTAACATCAAGCCGGAAAAAAGAACACGAGCCATCGGGTGAAATCTCGTCTCGAGAAATTCAGGCGTAGTGAAAACCCGATTCCGAATGTAAAAGGGAAAAAGGAAGAATGCGGCGAATCCCAAAGTCCAGCAGGTAGTGAGCTCGACGGTTCCGGCCGACAATCCGTAGCGATAAGCGTCGCCCGAAAGGCCGACAAGATGCTCCGCCCCAATATTGGTCGCAAATAAAGATGCGCCGACCAGAGGCCAAGATAATCGTCGATCTGCTAAGAAAAACCCGCTACTGTTTGCCGAGGCTTTTCGTTTGATGGCGAGGAAAAGGCCAAGAAAGAGAGTCGAGCCTAACACGAGAACGCATATGCACCAATCCACCAAGCCAAGCGAGAAAGCCATGGGTCCATTCCGTCAACACTTACTGATAACTGGCAAGCTGCTTCCATTATTGAGAGCACGGGGGTGCAGCTCATGCGGCCGAGTCCAGGAGTTATTGAGCCGTAACTCCGGAATCAATGATCCAATTACTTCCAGTTACAGATTTACCTGAGGGGCCGAACAGGAAAACGACTAAATCACCTATCTCGTCTACACTAATAAACCCTCTCAGCAATTGGCGGCTGAAAATATGTTGTACGTCGATATCGCCTTTGGTGATTAAGTCCTCGGTATATTTCGTCAGAACCGCTCCCGGCGAAATGGTTGCTACCCGGATTCGAGGAGCCAACTCCACCGCCATAGCCCGGCTCATCGCCAGCAGTGCCCCCTTGGTGGAGGCATACGCAGTCAAATTTCGATTTCCAATTCCTGCGTTTATGGAAGCGATATTTACGATGCACGGATCCGACGTCTCTTCACGAAGTGACTTGGCGAACTCTTGACTGAGAAAATACGGTGCTCTCTGATTAATCGCGACAACGCGGTCGAACTCTGCAAGAGTCATTTCCAAAAACGGCTTATGGAAGCTCAAAGCGGCGCAATTCACTAATCCATCAACGTGGCCCGCCTTGACCAAGGCCGAACACATCAGGTCATGGGCGGCCCCGGGATCTGCCAAATCATTCAGGACAGCGGTTGCGGAACCTGCAAAAACGGGGTTCGCGAGTTCGTCCATGACCTTCGGGTTGCAATCGGCCAGCACCAAACGAGCACCGGCAGCTGCCAGTCTTTGCGCAATACCGAGGCCCAGACCTTGGGCCGCCCCGGTGACCAAAATCGAGCGATGTTTCAAATCCACGTTCAAGTGAAGCTAGGCCCCCGACCTGCAAGCCAGATTCGCATAATAAGTAGGCGTCCCGCACCCACAAAACCCGGCATCAATCCAGCCGGATTACAGGATTTAATCTGACATCGAAATGCCTGTTTCTAGCGTCGCACCTCGAGTTTTAAGTTCACCTAGACTTATCAGCAAAACTTTCAGCTGTTCAGCGTGCTCCCGAGACAGCGCGGAGAGAGGCTTGCGGCTATGGCCCACCGGAATGCCACGCAAAAGAGCGGACTCTCGAGTTACGGCCAACCAGTGCGGATCGTTGTTGGTCGATGAAGCGGCCCGAAACTCGAGTCGAATCAGGGGAGCCAGATGGTAAAGAAAATCGCGCGCAGCGCTTAGGTTCTCCTCCATTACCAGCAACCTGAATAACTTTAAGGCGCATTTGGGAGCAATCATCGGGAGACAACTAATCCAGCCGTCGGCTCCAACTGCCAAGCCTTCGAAGGCGATTAAGTCATTCCCTACAAATACTGTGAATGAAGGACCGCAGAGGAGTTTGGTGTCGCGCACCCTGCTTACCTCAGCGGTCGACCACTTTACTGCCTCGATTACACCTTCTTCTGCCAGCTGTTGAACTTCTTCGGGCATGAGATCGATCCCGCTTGTCCCAGGAACGTTGTAGAGCATTATTGGAAGCCCCACGGCGCCGCGGACGCTGCGAAAATGATCGAAGACATCGCGCCTCGGAGGGCGGAATCCGTATGGCGGCATGACCATCAGCCCCTCGCATCCTGCCGCTTTCGCGTAGGTGCCGAATTCAATCGCCGCCTTCGTACTGTATTCAACGATTCCGGCGATGATAGGAACTCGACCTCCCGCCTCGTCAACGACCGCGTCCAGTACCGCTTTGCGCTCGCTCATTGTCAAGGCTAATGGCTCACCGGAACTTCCCAGGGGGACAAGGCCGTGTACGCCTTCTGCGAGCAGGAATCGAACAAAAGCGCGAGTTCCGTCGGGACTCAAGCTTTCGTCGGCGTCAAACGCAGTAATGGTGGGCGAGTAAACACCACGAGGTGCGAATGCTTTTTCACGGGCGGCAGGCAATCCGACCTCCAATCCCGGTCGAACCATATCCCGTTCAGATTCACTTGTCAAGATTCAAGTTCAATTATGCATAGAAGACAACCGTTTGTTGTCGAGATGAATTCGGATTACGTTGCGCTGCGGGGGGGGGAAGAGTGTTGGACTCTCGCAGCTCTCGTGAAGCTGCCCTAAGGCGAGGAACGCGGCGAAAAACAAACGTAGCGAGGCGGTGTCAACGTCGGGCGAATTGGTATTACACCTGGTTAATAACTCTAGTTCTTGTCTACCCAGCACGCCGCTCTAGGGTCCGGAGATCAATCCTGGGAACGGCGGGCACGTTTTTGCAGGATTGCTTGAGTCGATTCACGGACAACGAAACTCGGTTCGACTGCTACCTCTGCTCGGAATTTCTCGGTTCGATGTAAACGGTTCAGGACACATTGTGCCGCAATTCTTCCCATCTCAGCCAGCGGCTGGCGGACGGTGGTAAGTCTTGGAACCGTGAATGCCGCTGCCTCGATATCATCAAATCCGATGATCGAGACATCGCCGGGCACGCTCATCTTTAAATCTTGCAGGGCGCGAATTATCCCAATCGCCGACATATCGTTAAAAGCAACCACTGCTGTGAAACGCGCCTGTCTTGCAAGCAACTGTTGCATTACAGGGTAGCCTAATTCTGGTGAGTGCGTATCACCGGTAAGCTGGATCACCAATTCGGGCTTGATCGGTATACCTTTTTCGCGCGCCACTTCCATCAAGTAGCGCCAGCGTTCTTCGGCATCGGCACTGAATGTCTGTCCGCGCACAAAGGCAATCTGATTGTGTCCGAGTGATTGCAAATGATCCAAAATCAATTCCGCCGCCAGACGATGATCAAGCACAACGTTAGTGACACCTTCAACCGGTCGATGCCCGGCAACAGCGGCTGCGGGAACGGGAAAGGGATGATCAAGCGGCGTATCGATCGCAATCAGTCCTTCGACGCCTCGGCCCAAGAGCATGTGGGAATACTCTTCGATCAAATTCTTCTTGCGTCGATGGTGGGCCGTGAAATAGACATATCCGGAATCCATGAGATGGTCGCCGATGCCACTTACGATTTGATTGTGGTAGGCTTCGCCGAGGTCGGGTACTAGAATTCCGATGCTCAGGGTTCGACGATTGCGAAGGGAACGCGCAAGAAGACTCGGTCGATAGTTGAATTCTTTGGCTGCTACTTTGATACGATCGCGAGTTGCTTGCGAAATGGAGCGACCCGGCACGTCGTTCAGAACGACGGAAACAGTTGCTGGATGCAGGCCCAGATACTCCGCCAGCTTCTTTAAGCTGGTCGTTCTTAGAGGTCGATGTTTTCCTGTCCCTTGGGTCACGGATTGTCCAAAAATATAACAGTATTCTTTTCGGATGTCTGAGCAAATCGGTTTTCTAGAACAGGCATTGCCTGGGAGCCTTGGAATGAGAATGGGTAGGGCGGCGATTGATCTGCGTGCTCTCCTGAACCGAGGCTCTGACTGTTGGCCGAACTTCCTAGTTGGAACCTGTGCCATGGATCCACGGTTTTGCAGGCGGGGTAAACGCCTGGCAGATTTCGTCTCAAGATGAAGGATGCCATCGGAGTGCTAGGGGTAGATGAGGAAGCGATTCTCAGGCTGCCCGGGAACCTCGGTCCTTAAGGCAAACAAACTTCCCTCCAGCCGTTCTCCTGCCGTGCCGTCTGCTGCTGCGGTTGTAATAAAGAGGGTGGTTCGATCTGCTCCGCCAAACGTGCACGAGGTAATGTTTCGAACCGGCATTTCGATAATTTCATCGATGTCTCCATCCGGTGCCACACGTACGATGCAGCTACCATGAAAGCGGCAGTTCCAGAGGTAGCCTTCGCTGTCTACGGTCGACCCATCTGGACTACCGCGGCCAAAGTTTCGGAGAAACGGAATTTCGTTGGTGATATTGCCCGTCTTCAGATCGTAGTCAAACCTCCAAACCGTGTTAGCGAGAGAGTCGCCGAAATAGAAATATCGGCTGTCAGGACTCCAGGCGACTGTGTTGGCAATGCCGATATCAGCTCGATGTCTGCTTACCTGACCATCGGGGTCTACCCGGTACAGGACACCGTCTAACCCGCCGGCCTCAATAGCAGATCCGTCGGATAGTACGTTGTTGCGCATGGAGCCGACCCACAGTGAGCCCCGCGGATCCGCGCGCCCGTCGTTAAGACGAACACGTGGCCAGGTGTCCAGTTTGAAAATCTGGCTATTTCGCAGGTTGGCTTCGGGTTCCCAAAGGATGACACCCGAACCGAGCACGACGGCCAGCTGCTCGTCACGGGTCGTCAAGCTGAGAGCTGTGACAGGCTCATCGAAGAACCACGACCGCACGGTTTGAGTTGCTGGGCTAAATTGATGAACCAAGAAACGGTTAATATCGGTCCAATAGACTGAGGCATGCCCATCATGCCAAACCGGCCCTTCGCCACAGCGATCGCCGGTTGGAGCGACGCAGACAGGCCTGCCCAACATTTGTCCTCACACTTCTCCAGCTTCGCTCGAGGGGCTATTGGTTCCGCGCCACTGCCCCAATGGCCAGTCTCGCCTACCGCTGCGAGAACGGCCCTGCACGAGGCCAATTGATTCAATCCACGGCTTATTTAATTGCTTGGCCCGCTCGATTCCCTGACGCTGTGATATACAAAATCTGAACTATCGCATCTGGCTGACCCTGGAAAAATCCAGGTACGCCAGGTTCATGTTGCCTTCGAGAACGATATGAACCGTAAGAACATGTGTGCCCTTGGAGAGGGGGAGACCTGCGAGATCTTCCGCGTAGTTCCAATGGTGCCACTGTCGCCACGCGATAGGATCCAAGGCGTTGTAAGTGGAATCAATTTTGATCAGTCCACCGACATTCTTGCCATCAAGGTCCAGCGAAATTGCTCCACCGTTTTTGGAAGTGTAGAGAAGACTGACATTATAGAGTCCCGACTCCTTGACGTTCACCGTCAGGTTGAACCACTCGCCCGGATCGGTCCAGCCGACATAGAGTAGGTCTTTCGGAGGATGCACTATCTCGTAAGAGTTATCGTCAATGCCGTCGTGATACTTGGTGTATGACGTGTCCACACCTTCGTGCATCCGGAACTCGTTCAGATATGAACCATCCGCGGGATTCAATGTGCCACTGCCTTTGTTGGTTGCGTCGGAGTCATGATAGGCGACGCCTTCGCCACCCAGGTCGTAATAGGCGCACATAACGCGTCCAGGAATCGTCTGAGGGCCAGAGTGATAGACGTTATCGTGATATGGCTGGCCCCTGTAGGGCTCGGCAGCCGTGGTGACCAGTGAAATTAGGCCAAAAGAGAGAAATACAGTCAGATAAAACGCAACCCTGAGATATTCCCGTCTATACAGCCGCTCGCTTTTGCTCAAATGCACGACCTCCTTCCTCTTAGCCCAGCCATTTCTTTTCGTCCGCAACCGGGTTGGGCTGCCGCGCCGCCCCGCATATGGGCCATGCTGCTGAAGATATGCGGAATACGAAACTTAGATCAACAACAAACGATTGTCCATAATATTTTACGGCGAGGCTTGCCAGAGGAATGTCGCGAATTCCGCATCTCGTCTCCCAGAAAGTGGATGCATTCCCCGAAGATTTCCCGAAAATTCATCTGTTCAGATTACTATTGCAAACAATCGATTGTTTTTGCTAGAAGTATTAGCCGGTCAAGGTTTTCGATGCGCCGCGAAATCGGCCACGTCATCGTGACCCATAAATGACGCGTTCCTTTCTGGCGCGCGACATCGATTTCAAAGTGATGGCAAATGGGCGGCAGGATGTGCCTTTGACGACCCGGAGCAGCCAAATTTCAAAGGTGGAGGAAAACTGATGACTGAGTCTGTTTACAATCGTCGTGAGTTTATTGCCCTCGCCAGCTTGGCTCTTTCGGCACCCACCATTTGCTCAGCATTGGCCGAAACATCGGAAGAGGTTCAGTGTCTTATATACGATACTCAGGGGGAACCTCTGTCGCCCTCGGCGTTGGAACGCTTTCATCTTTGCGACTCACTGATGCGTCCGTTCACAGTGCCGTTTGAAATCGATTCTGGAAGAATACGGTTCACTCCGCCTCCCGATAAGCCCTTCCGAATCTCCGTGCCTCTGACCGTGCCCGGTTTCGGGCAGGTGTTTGTCTACGCTGACGACGGTGGTCAAGGCTACACGGCGCGCTCACTGAGTGGGGCGAACCCGCTGGTGCTGAACTATGCCTTTGCCCGCGATCGCATGGCGACCGTGCGCAAGGTGGAAGCAGATTGCAAGAAGCTCGGTGTCGTGATTTCACCTGAGACGCAACAGCGGATCGATTCCGCGCAGGCCAGCCTTACCCGCGCCGAAGCCGCACGTACGGACCGGACAGCCCAAATTCGGGCATCGATGGAGTCACTGCGCGATTCAGTTTGGGCCGGCGAAATGTTGGTGATAAGCCGTGCCCAGAACACTATCGCGCGACGATTGCCGCGAAAGGGATTTCTGTTTGGGTGCAACGGATTCGGTTTAGCCCAGGGATACCCGGAAACCTTGAAACAATTCGAGGCCGTTTTTAACTACACCACCATTCCCATCTACGAAGGATGGGTCGAGCCGGAAAAGGGCCATCCCGACTACTCGTTGTTTGAAGCCGCACTCAATACCCTCGTCGGAACCACGATTCTTCCGAAAGGTCACCCCGGCATCTGGCTGGAGCCGGAAAACACCCCGAAATGGCTGCAGAATCTCAGCTATGACCAGACGAAGCAGTATTGCCTGGATCACGTGCGCCAGGCCGTCAGTCGTTATCGCCATCGTGTTCATACTTGGGACGTGGTCAACGAGGCACACGTGCAGCCCGAAAGCGACCGCGGCATGAATGGATTTACTCGCGAAGAGAACGTGGATATGACTGTGGCCGCGCTACGGACTGCGCATGAAGCCGACCCGACCTGCTTCCGAATCATCAATCTCACCGGCACCTGGGCCGACTACTACATGGGCGAGCACCCCTCGGGAAGTCAATGGCAACGTCGGCCAGCTCCCTGGCAGCAAAGTCCATACGATTATCTTTCGACGCTGCGCGACGCCGAAGCTGGATACGAAGCGATCGGCTTGCAGTACTACCACTCGGGACGTGACATGTTGGAGTGGGAGCGCGATGTCGAGAGTTTCAATCACTTCGGAAAACCTATCCATATCACCGAGATGGGCTTTCCATGTTCGCTCGCGCCATTTCCGGGTCAGGAGAAATATGCCTACTGGGGCGGCGGCAACGGGGGCGAAGCCATGACCTGGCATAACGAGTTCACCGAAAGCGTGCAGGCAGATTGGGTGGAGTCGGTCTACACAATTGCTTATAGCAAGCCCTGGGTGGAGGCCATCTCCTATTGGGATTTTAATGGGAAGGGCCACGATGGTTTCGTAACGACGGAAGGGAAGCCGAGAGAGAGTTATTACCGTCTGCGGGCTTTGTTAGCTAAATGGAGGGACGAAGGCAGTGGAACGAGTCGACCTCGGCGGTGTCCCTAAGAATTTCGCGAGGGCTCGCTGCCGTAACCTGACAGAGAGGAATTGATGCAAAAAACAAACCGTCGCGATTTTCTCAAGATAGCCGCATCAGTGAGCGCGGCCGTTGCGGCAGGCGATGCAAAGCCGCTCTATGCCGAGTCGGAGGCTATGCCCGGCACAGTGCGCGCCTGGCGGACGAGCCCCATAGAGAAATTTCAACCCGTTCAGTCACCGCCGCAATGGGAAAGCGGGGAGGAACTGTCGGCTTTAGCAATCTATCTTGACCCTGGGACCGTGCAGCAAGAGATCCTCGGTTTTGGAGGCGCTTTCACCGATGCATCTTGCTATCTCCTCAGCCAGATGGCGCCGGATGCCCGCCACGCGTTCTTATCTGACCTTTATGGCCCTTCTGGACTACGACTTTCCGTGGGACGAACATGTATCGGGACGAGTGACTATTCCACCAAGATGTACAGTTATGACGACTCACCGGAGCCTGATCCGGAACTGAAGCATTTCAGCATTGACCAAGACCGGGCCTGGATCATTCCCACGCTGCGCGAAGCCCAAGCAATCAACCCCGATCTTTACCTGTTTTCGTGTGTATGGAGCCCTCCTGGATGGATGAAGAGCGGTGGCTCAATGCTGGGGGGCTGCTTTCAGGAACGCTGGTTTGCCACTCACGCGCAATATTTTGTCAAATTTCTTCAGGCGTACGCGGACGCTGGTGTGCAGGTTCGGGCTGTGACCGTCAACAATGAGGTTGATACCGACCAGGATGGCCACTTTCCCGCGACGATCTGGTCGCAGCAAAACGAATCGGTTTTCGTAGCGCTTTACTTGGGGCCCGCTCTGGAGAAGGCATCGCTGGATATCAAGATCTGGATCCTCGATCATAACTACGATCTATGGGGTCGTGTTGTCGACCAACTAAGTAATCCGAAGGTCGCTAAATATGTCGATGGCGTAGCTTGGCATTCGTATATTGGAACGCCGGATGCGATGACTCGCGTTCATGACATGTTTCCCGATAAGGATATGTTTTTCACGGAAGGAGGACCACCCTCCCACTTGTTTGGACCTTCAGAGCCGCCGCACCCCTCAGAACCACAACGCCGGGAGCGTCCTGAGTTCGGGACGGATTGGTCCAGATGGTCGAGCGCGTTCACCGATATGCTTCGCAACTGGGCTCGATGCATTTGTGTCTGGAATCTTCTTCTCGATGAAAACGGCCGACCCGACATCACCAACCCGCCGCGTCCTATGAGGCGGGGCGGCCTGGTTTCGCTCGATACCAAATCAAAGAAGCTGACCTACAGTGGCAATTACTACGCGTTTCCCCACTATTCAAAGCTTATTCAAAGGGGGGCACGTATCTTTGCATCCTCCGGAGATAGGCCTGGCATAAACCACGTTGCGGCTGAGAATCCGGACAAGACCCGGGTGCTCGTGCTTACGAACGCCAACAACGCCGAGCAGCAGATACAGTGCAGGTTGGGCCCTAACACGCTGAAGGTTGCACTTCCCGCTGACTCGATTACTACATTGCAGTGGTCATAAAGTTTATGGAGCCGGTGGCATGAGCTCTCGGCTCGCGTACGAGAAAAGTATCAAGACGGTTGTGGAAGCAACGATCACACGACGCGTGGATCGAGTGGCTGTTGCATGTTGAAGGAGATGTTTCCACACGGCGCAGTCTTGAATCCGTATGTCAGCTACCCAGTGATTCAGATTAACAGTGAGGAGAGCAAAACGGCCTCAGTTGCAATATCTCACTCCGAAGCCCACTAAATTGGCGGCCCGATTCATTGCTGACTTGGGCTTGCAACTCGACAGGAGGTCCAGAATGAGAAGAGCAGCTAAGGTTGCGGCACTCGCGGTCGCGAGCGTAATTATGCCGCAGATCGCCGTTCGTGGGAGGCGTAGCCTGGCACGGATACGGCGGCGACGTCACGGTGCAATCACAGTTCCATGATCGGTACGACATGGACCAATTCTTTACCGAGCGGTCAGGGCTTAGCGGGGGCAGCCATCAGCAGAAGCAAGGCATGGTCGACATGGTGAGCGTCATCCGGAATTGGGGAAAAACATTCGTGAAGTGGCCTGTCGCAGTGGATGAAAACAACGGGCCCAATCGGGGTGGTTGTGATACCTGTCGTGGTTTAGTGACCGTACACACAAGCGATGCCCGGGCGGGCCAAGTGGATTACACGATCGAGTATTACACGGTCGGTCTACTGACGAAATTCGTTCCTAATGGTTCGTGCCGGATCGATTCCACCGATAATCCGGACATCTTGAACGTCGTCTTTAAAGACCCGAACGGTTCCCTTGTCTTGATTGCCTATAACAATACGGCCACATCGCAGAACTTTAGAGGTCGCTGGCGCTCGAAATCGTTTGCTTACACTCTACCGGTGAACACCACAGTGACCTTTCGCTGGAGTGTGAATGAAAAGTGAGCGTTCAATGTCAATTCGTCCGTCGTTGAGCAGTCCCTAACGCCACTCCGCGGCTCACCAGGGGCAACTGAATGGCTTTTTATTTTGAGCACTCTCGGCTTGTTGACACTAACGTGGGCCCGGGAAAGGGCACCCGGAAGGCAATAAGAGCGTCTAACAAAACCTTACGGCTGCCCCTTAGAGCAGTCGAACTTAGCTATGCCGGCGGTTTGCTTTCTGCAGATCCAAATCCGAAGGTTGCGGGACGATCTCTCAGATAGCATGCGCCGCGACCTTACTCCGAAATACCTGTTTTGTTGTTGACTTGTCTACGTTTCGAACACATAATTCGCCCCAATCGCCTCCCTGAAGAGCAGTTTCTACCATTAGGAAACGCAACACCCCCTGAGGCGAAGCCCCGGTTCCCGGGAAGAACGAACCTAATCGGAATACGAAGTTAAGATCAACGTCCAGAAAACACCGGTTGAGTGGTTCCGCGTGATGGTTTGGAATTCGGATCTGCCCTGTGTGCGCACCGGGCAATCCGCTAGATTTACTTTGAGCGGTGTTGCAGAGAACGGATCGGCAGGGGTGCGCAATCACCGCGACTCGAGGAGGCCGATATGAAACGAAGCACCTATATTTGGAGCATCATTGCTTTGACAATCCTCCAACTGCCGGCAGCTCATGATGCCGGCCGGGAAGCCTCTGCTGTAGCCAAGCCGCAAGCGGTCAAGGCCTATGGTCAGCTGCCGTTGAGCTTCGAAGCCAATCAGGGACAAACCGACCAGCGCGTCAAGTTCCTTTCGCACGGCAGCGGTTGTTCGCTGTTCCTCACCGGGGATGAGGCGGTGCTGGCGTTGAAGAAGCCGGGAGGAAGTACAGCGCGGGATCGGCAACCGAAACCTGCTGTGCCGAGCGCAGAGCCGTCGGCGGTAGTGCGAATGAAACTGGTGGGCGCAAACCCGGCAGCGAAGGTGACCGGCCTCGCCGAACTGCCGGGCAAGAGCAACTACTTCATCGGCAACAATCCCAAGAAATGGCGAAGCAACGTGCCGAACTACGCCAAGGTGAAATACACCAGCGTTTATCCGGGCGTGGATCTGGTCTACTACGGCAACCAGGGGCAATTGGAATACGATTCGTGGTTCAGCCGGGCGCCGACCCGCGCCAGATCCAGCTGGACGTTGGGACAGGCGTACGCATTGATGGAAGTGGCGACCTTGTGGTGAATACTGACGGCGGCGAGGTGACTTTTCACAAGCCACTTGTTTATCAACCGCCAAAAGACCGCAGACGACGAACAAGGGACCTCGTGGACGGCAAGTACTTGCTCACGGACGCACGAGTGACCTTCGAAGTAGCCAGGTACGACAGGGAGAGGCCGTTGGTGATTGACCCGACCCTGGCCTACTCCACCTACTTGGGCGGAAGTGGCGGTGATAGTGGCAACGGCGTGGCGGTCGACGCCTCTGGCAACGCTTACATCGTAGGCTGGACCTCATCCTCCAATTTCCCCACTTCCCCTGGAGCCTTCAGGACCACTTACCCCGGCGCCGATTTGGATGCCTTTGTGAGCAAGCTGAACGCCACTGGCTCGGCGATAGTTTACTCCACATACCTGGGCGGAAGTGGCAGAGGCAGGGAGGCCGTCGGCAATGGCATCGCCGTTGACGCGCTAGGCAACGCCTACATCGTAGGCTGGACCTCATCCTCCAATTTCCCCACTACCCCTGGAGCCTTCAAGACGGCTCTTGATGCGCCTGAAAATGCCTTTGTCAGTAAGCTCAGCCCTGTCGGCTCGGCCCTGCTGTACTCGACCTACTTAGGGGGGAGGCTGGGCGACTTGGGCGCCGGCATTGCGGTCGATGCCCTGGGCAACGCCTACGTTACAGGCGAAACCGGTTCCGGTTTCCCCACCACCCCGGGCGCCTTCCAGACCACTTATGGCGGCGGACCCTCTGATGCGTTTATCACCAAACTGAACGCCACTGGCTCTGACCTGATTTACTCCACCTATCTGGGCGGAGGTACGGGGCCTGACCCGCGTACAGCCGGGTTTGACACCGGCAACGGCGTCGCGGTCGACGCTTCCGGCGACGCCTATATTACGGGCTTCACCGGTTCCTCCGATCTCCCCACCACCCCGGGTGCCTTCCTGACCTCCTTACCTTCCTCCCAGAGTGCCTTCGTTACCAGACTAAGCGCCGACGGCTCAGCCCTGGTTTACTCCACCTACCTTGGTGGAAGTGGGTTCGGAGGCTTAGGCATTGCCGTGAACGCCTCGGGCAACGCCTATGTCACGGGAGATGCTTATCCCGGTTTCCCCACCGCCCCGGGCGCCTTCCAGACCACTTTCGGCGGGGGTGTCGAAGACGCCTTCCTCTGCCAGCTGAACGCCGTCGGCTCGGCCTTGGTCTACTCCACTTATCTGGGCGGAAATAACGACGACGTCGGCTATGGCGTAGCGGTCGACGTCTCGGGCAACGCCTACGTCACCGGGTTAACCTCTTCCACCGGTTTCCCCACCACCCCGGGCGCCTTCCAGACCACTTTCGGTGGCGGGCAGAGCGATGCCTTTTTCACCATGCTCAACGCAAGCGGCTCGGCCCTGCTCTACTCCAACTATTTGGGTGGCAGCGCAACCGACGTGGGCAACGCCATAGCAATCGGCTCCGATGGTAACGCGTATGTCACAGGGTACACGGCGTCCTCCAATTTTCCCACCACCTCTGGTGCCTTCCAGATTGGTTACGGCGGGAACGGCGATGCCTTTGTCAGTAAGTTCAGCCTCAGCCCGGTTACACTCTCCCCGTCGAGCCTCAATTTTGGGGCCCAGTTGATTGGCACAGCAAGCAGCCCGAAGACGGTGACCTTGACTAACACCGGGGACGCGACGCTTGACATCTCCAGCATCGGCATCAGCGGCCCCAGCAGCAGTTTCTCTCAGACAAACAACTGCGGCTCCAGCCTGCTGGCAGGCGAGAGTTGTAATATCGCCGTAACTTTCAGGCCGACGAGCACGCGCACCTGTGCCGAAACCGGTACTCTGACCGTCAACGACACTGGGGGCGTGCAGACGGTGAAGCTGAGTGGCGCCGGCACCGTGGTAACTTTGTCGGTGAAGAGTCTGAATTTCGGCAACCAACCGGTGGGCACCACCAGCTCTGCAAAGACGATTACCATGACCAATCACGCCACCAGTCGTGTCGTGTCCATCGCCGCCATCTCCATCTCGGGACTTAACTCGCCAGCCTTTGCCCAGACTAACACCTGCGGCACGAGTCTGGCGGCGGGGGCAAACTGCACTCTGGGTGTCACCTTCACGCCTCACAGCATAGGAAGCAAGACAGCGACGCTTAACGTATGGAATAACGGCGGCGCCGGTGCGGTAAAAGTGACGCTCACTGGCAACGGTTCATAGAAAACCGAGCGCGAGGCGCGGAAGACGAAATAAGATCAACTTCCGAAGGACGCCCGATTAGCTCTTGCGAGTGACGGCTTGGATTCGGATCTGCCCTATGAGTCCAGGGCAAGTGGTCAGATCTATTTTGCGTGGTGCAGAAAACAGAACACGGCGGGTGCGTTCAGGACCACTGTCGGCGGGGACCGCAGATCGATAAGTTGGGTTTTGTTAGGAACTCCAAAGCCTGTACCGCAGTTATACCCATATCGTTACGCGTTCGATCCACTGGGCGATCTGACTGTATTGGGCCGTTCTGACACTGCTCGGAAACGCTTGGACCTCCTCACACTCTACAGGCTGACCTCTGACCAGACGTAAGGGCGGAAGTTGTGGTCGAGCAGTAAAATCTCATCCCTTTCCCGCTTGGATTGCAGGGATTTCTGAGCGCTTAACCCAGACGCCGCTTGCCGACACTCGATTCATATATGGCTTGAACTGGTCCAGCTTCCCTTTGGGCGATCAACCCAATCTTCGTTTCCGCAGGAAATGGCGATGCCACCCGCGCACAAAGTGGCTATTGTGCCAAGCCACCTTCTATGCGATTCTTCCGGGCAGTATACATTAGACAAACGATTGTCTCAGATGGCGCGACGATAGCTCTTTTTGCGAGTGCACAGTTTATTTTGCTTGACAATGGTAATAAAAAAGGTCTATGGTCCGGCCTAGTTTGGGTGCTTTGGCAAAGACAATCGCTTGTCTATCTTGCCATTCAAGAGGTGTGGGCGTTCAGAGACCCGTGGTGATTTTCGTTGAAGCCATGCGAGCCGAGATCGCCGAATAATCGCATACAACTCCGTACAGCAACGAGGAGGAAGCAATGAGAAAAGCAGCTCACGCCGCGTTCGCGTGTTGTCTTCTGCTATCCGTGGCCCGCGTCGGTCTCGCACAAAATACGAATTCCAGCGACATCCGTGGCACGTTAACCGATTCATCGGGTGCAGTGGTTCCGGGCGTCACCGTTACGGTAACGAACAGCGACACCGGCGTGGTTAGCACATTCGTCACCAACGGTGACGGCCTTTACGATACCAATTCAATTCTGCCCGGAAACTACACGGTTTCCTTTAGCAAGGAAGGTTTCCAGAGACTGGTGCGCGGCCCGTTCGCGTTGCAGGTCGGTCTGGTTACGGTCAACGGCGAACTGAAACCCGGCTCGATCCAGGAGGTGGTCGAGGTTAAATCCGAGGCGCCGCTGCTGAAGACTGAAGATGCACAGGTAGACACCACTTTTTCAACCGAACAGCTGACCTACTTGCCGAGCAAGGATCCGGCGAATGGCTGGACCAGTCTCTTGCAGATGCTTCCCGGCGCTACCTCCACCCCCCAGGGGGGCAATGGTGGCGGCATGGGTGATCTCAGCAATCCCGGCCTCGATCAGGCCGTCGCCGGAAGCATGCCGTACTTCTCCAGCTATTTGGTTGACGGCGGTTCGATTTGGCTGCCGCACAGCGCCAATATCGACCAGGGCGAGAGCGAGACCGTAGCTGAAGTAAACGTGATTACGTCGACCGCTTCGGCGCAGTACGGCGGCGGCGGCACGGTCTTCAACGTCATCAGCAAGAGCGGGACCAGGCAGTTTCACGGCACCCTCTACGATTATTTCCAGAACGACGACTTGAATGCCAGAGACTACTTCAATAGGACCGGCGCCAAGGCGAAGCAGCGTTTCAACTACTTTGGCGGCGCGATCGGTGGGCCGATCCTCAAGGACAAGTTGTTCTTCTACTTCAACTATCAACAGTTGAAAAACCCCAATAGCTCGATCTCCACCATTTCGATTCCGAACGACGCCATGAGGGCGGGGTGCTTCGATCCTACGCTCTTCGAAAACGTATCCGCGGGATCCCTGCTTACCCTTGACCAAGCGCATGGCGGCACACCTCTGACGACCAATCCCGCCCAATGCGGGGCCTTTAATCCAGCCGACGTGGCGATTCCCACGGCTGATATTGACCACGTAGCTGCGAACATTCAGAAGTTTCTTCCCGAGCCTAATCTGGTAACTCCAAATGGGGTCGCCCAAAACAACTATAGTTTTCTGAAAGCCGGCAACGGCAACAGTATCAAGTATTTTGGGCGCCTGGACTACAACATGAGCGACAAGAACCGCATCAACCTTACGGTTAACATGCACGACGTCCCGCACAAGACGAATGTAGATCCCGGCCCTGTGTGCCCTATCGCTTGCGAGAACAATGCGGCCGAAGCGTATAACGCGCAAATCACGGACGTGTATTCCATCAATTCGTCCATGGTAAACGAATTCCGGTATTCGTTTGTCCGGCAGGCGAACTGGTTTGTTCCGCAGACGCTCGGCAAGGGCTACCCGGCGCAGATAGGATTGCAGTTCGCCCAAGCGGATGCGTTTCCCACGATAAACTTTAGTGGAATCAACTCCCCGTCCGGCAACATCCTGAGCACGGGCACGAACGCGGTCTTTATCGAGAACACCTTCATTCCCTCGGATACACTGACCCTGGTTCGCGGCAAGCACATCCTCCACTTCGGGGCCGAGGTGATGTTTGCGCAGGA
>Ga0307477_10000892_pt1 | contig 28170 bp, 23 predicted proteins | sample atmos_gasesECM2C_FD_203316 | JGI IMG/M metagenome (GOLD analysis project Ga0307477, IMG submission 203316) | Hardwood forest soil microbial communities from Morgan-Monroe State Forest, Indiana, United States - atmos_gasesECM2C_515 | ecosystem: Environmental > Terrestrial > Soil > Temperate...
GGGCCCAGGCGGCCTGATGCTGGTAATCTATCCGATTTGGAGAAACCCAATCTCTTAAGGTATTGATATTGTTCTCGGGAGCTCGCATGACTATTCGCGGATTGGTAGAACATTTGAGTAGAGGGGTGGTGTTGCGCCGCCATCTTCCCGCAAGGTTTGGACGTCTCCCAATATATGTGACGCCGGAGGCAGGCCTCCGTTATTGGTCGGCCATGTCCCGCGTTGATCCTGTGCTTTATAGCATGGCAGAAGAGCTTGTGAAACCAAGCTCTGTCGTTTGGGACGTGGGAGCGAACGTGGGGCTGTTCAGTTTGTGTGCGGCCGCAACCTCCGGCCGATCCGGCTTCGTCTTGTCAATGGAGCCGGATTTCTGGCTTGCACATTTAATCACCCGTTCCTGCCAAGAAATCGCCCAATATCCGTGTTCGAAGGTGCAAGTGCTGTGTGCGTCAATTTCAGATTCAAACCGCGTTTCAAGTCTTGAAATAGCGGAAAGGGCGAGGGCTTCGAATCATTTGGTCGGAACGACTGGGTCGACTGAGGCAAGTGGGCCGCGATGCACTCAGCCCACCGTTTCGCTGACGTTGGACTTCCTGCTCGATTATTTCCCGCCTCCATCAGTGTTGAAGATCGACGTGGAGACTCACGAAGTGAGCGTTTTGAAAGGAGCGACACGGCTATTAAGAGAAATCCGACCGACAATTTGGTGCGAGGTCTCGCACGAGAATTCAACAGAAATCATGGAGTTGTTGCACGCGGCGGGATACAAACTTTTTGGAGCAGAGGTTCGACCCCATCCGCCTACAGAGCGGGCATGGTTCCACACTCTCGCTGTTCCATCACCCCTTTATCCCCCGTTATGAGCTTAGGTATTCAGCGGGTTCGGATCTGTCTCGTTTCTCCATAGGACATTAGCATTTAAGTCCGCCGCTGAGTGGAGAAGTTCTTGCCTTGACTATAGCGGACAGAATCTGTGAAAGGCCTTACCGCGCCGCCGGTTTGCGGGCGGCAATTAAAAGGAACAATCCCCACCTATCTCCAAGCATGCGGATGAGAAATCGCGGATACAGGCGCCATATGATCCGGTACATCAATCGTTGAAAGCGCGCCGAGGGTTTGTTCAATAGCAGGTCTCCTGGACTCAAGGCCTGCCGGAACTCGACTTGCTCGAATCCCCGCAACATGGTGCGCGCTTCTTCCTGGGTGTAGGACTTGGTGCCCGGACTCTCCAGATGATCATGAACGGCTTGACGCAACGAATTGCCTCGCAACCATCCGTAGCGCAGCCAGAGCATGAATCCGGTGACCGATGGGTGATGGTAAATCATGATGCGAAGTGACCCTCCGGGCTTGAGAACTCGCCAAGCCTCGCGGATACATTGCGGCGTGTCGGGACTGTGGTGCATCACACCGTAGGAGTACACGATGTCGAAAGTGTTGTCCGGAAACGGCAGGTGCTCAGCATCGGAGACGCGCAAATCAGGCGCGTAGCCGGCCATTTCGCAGCGCCGATTCGCCTGCTCGAGCGAGGCGCTCGAAAGATCCACGCCGGTCGCCTGCGCCCCGGCTTTCAACCATTCCAGATAATCGGCGCCCATGCCTACTCCGACCTCAAGCACGCGCTGACCACCAGATTGGGCGAATCTGGCAAATTCGTGAATGTACGGTTCCAGTTGGTAGCGCGCACGGGCGTGTGCCTCGAAGTCGGCGCGATCGCCCAGATAGCGCGCGCCGCAGGGATCGGCGTTCCAGAAATCCCGTACTTCTTCTTTTAACCCGTGTTCGTTTGACCCAGGTTCTTCAAACCCTCGGACTGGCGAGGCTTGGGACATAGTTCCGAGAGCGATACTAGCACAGCCATCTTTGTGAAAACCGGGCGCTGGAGGCTAAGATAGTACGACCTTCCACCAGGACAGACGTGATCGAGTCGAAATCAGAAACTGAAGTATCGGGATCGAGGGCAGCCTCGGCGGTGCTCCCCCTGTCCGTAATTATTCCCGTCCGCAATGAGGCGCATAACCTTCGGCGTTGCCTGGAGGCGCTGAAGTCCGTCGGCGAAGTCTATGTCATCGATTCGAAGAGTACGGACGACACCGCCATCATTGCTCAATCTTATGGCGCCAAGGTTGTCCAGTTCCATTATGCGGGAGGCTGGCCGAAGAAGCGCCAGTGGGCGATGGACACGCTGCCCCTGGCTTACGACTGGATTTTGCTTCTCGATGCCGATGAGGTTCTGACGTCCGAGCTCGCGGACGAGATCCAAAAGGCGATTCAGGACCCGCACAAAAACGGCTATTTCATTGCCCTGCAGATGTATTTTCTTGGGCGGCGACTGCGACATTGCGCAGCGAGCTTCTGGAAGCTGTCCTTGTTCCGCAAGGGACTCGGGCGCTTCGAGTGCCGCCTTCAGGATCAGGATGCCAGCATGGCCGACATGGAAGTCCATGAACACGTCGTCGTAACGGGAGCAGCGCGTAAGCTAATTCAACCGCTCATCCATCACAACGTCGAGTCCTTGTCGCGTTACATCCAGAAGCACAACGAGTACTCGAATTGGGAAGCGCGCGTCTGGCTCGATGGCAACCGCAGCCAGGAGGACATTCAGCCCTCCCTTTGGGGAACGCAAGCGCAACGTCGCAGATGGTTGCGGCGCCATTTTTTTTGGCTGCCCGGGTCGCCGCTCCTGTTCTTCTTTTACAAGTACATATTGAGCCTCGGATTTCTTGACGGTGTCCCAGGCCTGATCTACTGCGCGATGCAGGGCATCCAGTTCTTTCACATTAAAGCTAAAATCTACGAGCTGCAGACCGGGAGGAAGTGAGCTCATGTGCGGCATCAGCGGACTCGTGAACTGGGGAGATGCGGAGACGCTCGTCCGGATGACGAACGTGCAGACCCACCGTGGTCCCGACGACTCCGGGCTCTGGGAGCGGTATTTCCCCGATGGGGGGTACATCGGATTGGGAAGCCGTCGTCTTGCCATCCTCGACCTTTCCCCCGATGGCCACATGCCCATGTGCAACGAAGATGGGACGGTCTGGATCACCTACAACGGCGAGATTTACAACTTCGCCGACCTGCGCCGTGAGCTCGAAGGCAAATCCAACGCTCATCGTTTTCGCTCGCACACCGACACAGAAGTCATCGTTCATCTCTACGAAGAATATGGCCCCGACCGCCTCAAAGAATTCCTGAACCGATTGAATGGCATGTTTGCCCTTGCGATCTGCGACTTGCGTGGCGCTTCGCCGAAATTATTTTTGGCTCGTGATCGTTTCGGAATCAAACCGCTCTACTACAGCGAGCGCGGCGGAAAACTCGCTTTCGCTTCCGAGGTCAAGGCGCTGCTCGAAGTGCCGGGAATCGAAGCGAACATGAACATGGAGGCGCTCGACCAATACCTGACGTTCCTGTGGGTGCCGGATCCGCTGACGATGTTCGCGGGAATCCGCAAGCTTCCGGCAGGGCACTACGCGATCTGGCAACGCGGCGAGTTTAAAATCGACCAGTACTGGGACTTAACGTTCCCTCCGGCGGAACATCGCTTCGAACGAACTGAAGACGAGCTGGCGGATGAGATTCGAGAGAGGTTCTGCGCATCGGTCGAGCAGCAGATGGTGAGCGATGTTCCGATCGGCGCCTTTCTGAGTGCGGGGCTGGATTCGTCGAGTATCGTTGCTGCGATGGTCGCGGCCATGGCGCGCAAGCAGCCGGTGCGGACCTACACGATTACGTTTCCCGAAAAATATCGGGTGGGCGAGACGACGATTGACGATCCCGGGGTTCCGGAGCGGCTCGCGCGAAAGCTGGGCTGCGAGCACCACGAGATTGTGGTCGAGCCCGATGTGGTCGATCTGTTGCCGAGTTTGACCTGGCACATGGATGAGCCTACGGCCGATCCGGCGATCATCACCGCGTTTCTAGTGTGCCGTGAGGCGCGAAAACAGGCGACGGTGCTCTTGTCGGGAGTGGGTGGGGATGAGATTTTCGCGGGATATCGGAAGCATGTGGCTCAGGGGTGGGCGGAAGAATATCGGCGCGTCCCGAGCTTCGCTCGATCGGCCGCGGAGCGAGCTCTGCTGGGATTGCCGTCACTGCGCGGAACGCGCATGAAAGGATCCGTGCGTTTGGCGAAGAAGATGGCGCGCAGCGCGGCGCTCAGCCCGGTGGAAGCGTTCATCAGAAACTGCACGTATCTCGATGGGCAGCAGAAGGCAGAGTTGTATGCTCTAAAGTCACGGCAACTGGCAAGTGGCAATCCTGCCGGCCAGCATCTGGCTGCGTTCGACAAAGTGCGGCACGCGGATTTTCTCAACCAGATGCTCTATCTGGATACCAAGATTTTCATGACCACGCTGAATCTGACCTACAACGACAAAATGAGCATGGCGTCGTCGGTCGAGGTGCGAGTGCCGTTTTTGGATCGCGACCTCGCCGAATTCGTGGCCTGGAATGTCAGGCCTGAGTGGAAGCTGAAAGGGAAGTGGCGGCCCGCGACGAAGCACATCTTCCGGAAAGCCATGCATAGCATGCTGCCAGAGGAGGTTTTGCGGCAGCCGAAAGCGGGCTTCGCGGCGCCGGTAGATTACTGGCTGGCAAACGATTTGCGTCCTATGGTGGACGAGCTGCTCTCGGAATCTCAAGTCCGGCGCCGCGGGCTGTTTCGTCCAGAAGTGGTGCGTGCGTATATTGACGAGCACCGCCGGGGCGCGGAAGACTGGTCGATGCAAATCTGGCAACTGCTGACACTGGAAATCTGGATGCAGCTTTTTCTCGACGGTGGCGCGAGAGCATTCGCTCACCGGCAGATCGACGCACAGCAATTGACGTCCGCGTTAGCGGGCGCCTCGAACGAACGCCGACCCAGATGAGCAGTCCCGAGTCCAGTTCCAGCCGAAACTTCATGACCACCAGAACCGTTCGCGTGCTGACCGAAGCCGCGGGTCTGCTGCGCGCACCTCAACGTATTATCCCGCTATTTTCCAAGCTCGCTTCGGATCAACTGCGGACAACATTCGAACATCGGCACCTTTATTCGTACGTGGACGCAACCATTCCTACCGCGGACGCACTGCGATCGGTGGTTGACTGGATTTTCCGTGCGCAACGTCCCGACGGTGGCATCGCAGCGTACTACAGTTACCTCACTGGATATTCCGAGTCGTACCCGGAGGTAACCGGCTACATCATTCCAACGCTGTACGATTTTGGTCGCGTGACTGGCGACCTAACCGCGCGTCATGCCGCTTTTCTTGCTACCGACTGGCTGCTTTCGCTGCAGATGACGTCAGGCGCCTTTCCCGGCGGGCTTCACGGATCCGACAGCGGCCCCGGCAACAAAGTTCAGCCATCCGTGTTCAATACCGGCCAGATTTTGCAGGGACTGGTTCGCGCCCACGTCGAAACCAGAAACGTGAAAATCCTGAAATCCGCTGTGGCCGCCGGTGATTGGTTGGCCGTGATCCAGCAGACGGATGGTTCCTGGACCGGACCCGTTGCATATCAGGGAACCGCGCACACTTACTACAGTATGGTTTCGTGGGCCCTGGCGCAGTTGGGCGCCGAATCCGGGGATGCCCGTCACGCGGCTGCGGCAGACAGAAACATCGACTGGGTGCTGGCACATGTCCAACCCAGCGGCTGGATTGACGGCATCAACCTGCGTGGACATCCTGCCTACCTGCATTTCATTGCCTACGTGATTCAGGGGACGCTCGAATGCGGGATCCTGCTCCGGCGCGACGATGCAATCCAGGCAGCCGCGAAGCCGGCCTGGGTTCTACTGCGAAAGTTTGAGACCCACAAGCGATTGTTGGGCACGTACGAACCAGACTTCAGAGGAGGACAACAATTTGCATGTCTCACAGGGAATGCGCAGATGTCCTGCATCTGGCTGCGTTTGTTCGAGGTGACGGGCGATCTGCGCTATCTTAACGCGGCCCTCAAAATGAACGAGATGCTGAAGCAGTTGCTCCCGGTCAAGGGCCGCCGCGGAGTGGTGGGGGGTGTCGCTGGATCGTATCCGATTTGGGGAGCGTATCAACCGATGCGGCTCATCAGTTGGGGATGCAAGTTCCTGGCCGACGCGCTCATGCTGGAGGGGCGCCTTGCTCGCAAGTTCGAGGCAGAGTTAGAGAAAGAGTCCGAGGCATCAGGATGCGCGTAGCGATCCTCTGCTCGAGTCCGTACAGCGAAACCGGCTGTGCCGTCGCCGCTCGCCTGGCGCAACTCGGAAACGTTCCGGTTGGAGCACTGACGCTGCCATCTTGGGACCGCGGGACACTATTGCGGAAAGTTGGACAGTGGGGCCTGCGCGATTCGCTCCAGTATGCCGTCGCCAAACTCTCCCCCGGCAAGTCCACGATTCGGAAGCAGATTCGCAATCCCTATCTCGAGACCGCATTACGGCATGGCGACGGAGTATTCCGCAGCGTGCGGGAGGTGGCAGGTACCTACGGCTTTCCGGTCGCGACGTGTAGCGATCAGAACTCAGCACGTGCCGTCGCGCAATTAAAGCAGTGGTCGCCCGATGTGGCGATATTCACCGGCGGAAACATCCTGCGGGACCAGGTGCTGAATGTTCCTCGCCTCGGCATTGTGAACGCGCATCTTGCCCTGCTGCCAGAAATCCGCGGCATGAGCAGCCCGGAATGGTCGCTCCTCTGTGGAGTTCCCCTTGGCATAACGATTCATTTCATGGACAGTGGCGTTGATACTGGCCCCATCCTCTTGCGCCGCGAATTCGCGGGCGCCGACGGCTGCGACCCGCTCGCCGACTTGCGCCACAAAATGATTGCCGACGGGATCGAGTTAATCGCAGAGGCTGTGGCCGGTCTTGACAGCGGCACGATTTCGGCTGTCCCGCAGGCCGACCGGGAAAAGGATTATCAGTTTTTTGTGATGCATGAGCACTTGAAGGCTGTGGCTACGCGCCGGTTGAAGAAAGCCCGGTTGAATCCCGTGCGTGGCAGGTGCGATGAGTCTGGCGGGGCCAATGGGTAAGCTCGGCACCGTGTTGCAAATCGGCCGGACATTCGGGGTGCGCGACGGTCTGCTCCGCTTGGGATACGAACTGCAGCGCGGTAGCGGGCTGATATCGCGCCGTATGCACTCGGTTCGGGGCTGGGAATCCTGGGACCTGAAACACATCGCTACGAATACTTCACCGGAAGAGCTTCTGAGCATTCGTCGCCAGGGCGGCCGCCCTTTCTTCTTCTCGGATTCTCGCAGTCTGGCAACTGATCTCAAGAAAATTCTCGGTGCCCAGGGGGAAGAATCAGTCGTTGCCGAAGCGAACAGAATTCTCGAAGGCAACCTACCCTTCTTTGGCCGGCTGTCATTTGCCAGTGGTTTTCCTCCGCGATGGTTCCAGAACCCGGCTACGGGCCAGCGCGTCTCGCCCGACCGTCCGTGGACGCAGATGAGGTTTGCTTCGGACGACTATGGCGATCTGAAGTTTATTTTGGAACCGTCCAGATTCCTGTTCATCTACCCGTTGGCCCGTGCCTACGCCATGAGCGGCGACGAGCGCTTTTCCGAAGCCTTCTGGACTGCGATTGAGAACTGGGCCGTAAGCAGCCCGCCCATGTCTGGCCCACTATGGATATGCGGGCAGGAATCTTCGCTGCGGATTCTGGCGTGGTCCTTTGCTCTTTACGCCTTCCTCCATTCACCTGCTACGACGCCGCAACGGGTGGCGCTGCTGGTGTCAATGATTGCAGCGCATGCCTGGCGCACCATGCAAACCGTGGGCTACGCACGATCGCAGCGCAGTAATCACCTGATCAGCGAAGCGGTCGGCCTGTGGACTGCCGGAACGCTTTATCCCGAATTGAAAGACGCGGCCGGATGGCAGAAACAGGGTGCACGCCTCTTGCGGGAAGCGGTCCTCGACCAGATCACACCGGAGGGGGCTTATCTCCAGGATTCATTCAACTATCAGCGGATGGTTCTTCACCAGTTGCTGTGGACGATTCGCCTCTCGGAAATTTACAAAATCCAGCTCGGCCCGGAGATTGGCAAACGCTCGATCGCAGCGTTCGAGTTCAGTCGTGATTTTGTGGATTCAGAGTCCGGACACGCGCCCAATCATGGCTCTAATGACGGCAGCTACATACTTCCGCTGGCCGCGTGCGAGTACGGCGACTTTCGTCCTCTGGTGCGGCTTGGAAGCTGCGTTCTGGATCGTCCGACCGCACTACAACCGGGGCCTTGGGATGAGGCTGCGCTATGGCTTTGCGGGAAGCCGGCGAGAGCGACGAACCGCGAACTTGCTTATGAGGTTATTTCGACTCTGGGCTATCACCGCATTGGTGCCGAAAATTCCTGGGCGTTGGTGCGAGCAGGTCACTACACGCGACGCCCTTTTCAAGCCGATCAACTGCATGTGGATTTGTGGTGGCACGGCCTCACTCTATCACGGGATGCCGGGACGTATCTCTATAACGGCGAGCCTCCATGGAACAATGGCCTTGCCGGCACCGCCGTCCACAACACGGTGATGGTGGATCGCCGCGACCAGATGCGGCGCGCCGGCCGTTTTCTCTGGCTAGATTGGGCCCAGGCATCGGGCAGATCTTTCTCCACGTCTTCCTCCGCTTCTCTCTCAAAGACGAGCGCGGATTCTCCGAACTGCTTTGAGGGCGAGCACGACGGCTACCGGCGTCTCGGAGTGAAACATCGGCGGATGGTCCAGTGCGTCACCGAAGATGCCTGGGTCATCGTGGATGATCTGCTGGGCGCGGGTGAGCACGAATTGCGGTTGCACTGGTTGCTGCCAGACCTGCCGTTCGAGGTGATTGCCGATTCACCGTTTTGCGCGGTCCTCTCAGCGGAAAAGATGCGCTTTCGCTGGAACGTCTTTTCCAGCTCTCCGGGGAGTGCCGCCATCATCCGCGGCGGAAAGATTCTGGCGGGGGATATCGAGAGCAGAAATAGAAATGAGGAGTTGCTGGGGTGGGAATCGCCCACCTACGGCGAGTTGTGTCCGGCGATTTCTCTTCTCTACCGAGTGCATGCGCGCTTGCCGGTTCGAATAATCTCCGTGATTCTGGCCGGCGAGGCGCTTGAGCTTCAACAGAGCGATAGGAATTTGGTTTTGTCGCGCGATGCTTCGCAAGTTTATCAAGTGAGTCTGGCGCTTGAGCAAACCGTGGGGCTGGGCCTTGAGAGTGACCCCCATCGCACCAGCTCTCAACCCATGGCATGATTGAACAGCAAATGGAGCGGTTACGGAATCATTGCTTATCATTACGGGCACGATGGGAGCCGGCAAAACAACCCTTCTGGGCGAAGCGTCGGACATCCTTGCCCTGCGCCGCATTGCCCATGCCGCGATCGACTTGGACGCGCTCGGGCTTGCCCATCTTCCGTCCGCACTTGGCAACGATGGTGTGATGTACCGCAATCTTCAGTCTGTCTGCAACAACTATGCTTCCCTCGGCGTGAGGCGACTTTTGCTGGCACGTGCGATGGAAGACCGCGCCGAGCTAGAACTCTGTCGTGGCGCAGTTTCAGCCACAAACACACTCGTCTGCCGTCTTACAGCCAGTATCGAAGCGATGCAGCAGCGCGTCCAGACGCGCGAATCAGGTGTATCGCAACGCAAATACGTTGCTCGCGTTGCGGAACTGAACGTCATCCTTGACTGTGTGCGATTAGAGGATTTCACCGTCACTAACGAGAATCGCTCGTTGACCGAGGTTGCACATGAAATGCTGGTCAAAGCAGGATGGATTTCAAACTGACCCACTACCAAACCGTGAGAGCGAGCGGTTGAACATCGTACAATTGCGCATACTGTATGTTTTGAGCGGCTGAGCGGCTAAACCGCGTTCTTGCGACACCCTATGAAACAGCTTCTCCAACAGGTCAGCGGCGGCGAGATCGAAGTAGTCGACGTACCCGCTCCGAAATTGCTTGCGGGTTGCGTATTGGTCCGCACTGCCGCATCTTTGGTCTCGGTCGGGACCGAGCGGGCCTCCTCTGAATTCGCCCGGAAGAATCTGCTGCAGAAGGCGAGGATGCGTCCCGACCTGGTGCGCGAGGTATGGAACAAGGTTCGCCGCGACGGCGTGGCATCGACCTTGGCCGCCGTCCGCAGCCGTATGGATCAGCCGAGCGCGCCGGGTTATAGCAGCGCCGGAACCGTAATCGCCGTGGGAGAGGGTGTCACCGATATCCGCCCCGGTGATCGCGTAGCGTGCGCCGGCGCCGGTCATGCTATACACGCTGAATTCGCTTGCATCCCCCGCCTACTGCTGGCGCGAATCCCGCCGGACTCAGAAGTGAGTTTCGATCAGGCTGCCGCAACCACGGTCGGAGCAGTCGCCCTACATGGCGTGCGAACCGCCGACGTCAAGTTGGGCGACATTGTCGGCGTTATCGGACTTGGCCTGCTCGGACAACTGACCGTGCAGATTCTCAAGGCCGCAGGTTGCCGCGTCGTGGGGATGGACATCGACCGCGGACGGGTTGAGCTTGCGCAGCGTCTGGGCGCTGATGCTGCCAGCGACTCCTCCACTGCATTCCGCGACGAGTGCATCCAACAGTCTGGCGGGCGTGGCGTGGATGCCGTCCTGATTGCAGCGCAGACGAACAGCAGCGATCCAGTCAATCTCGCCGCCGAAGTGGCCCGCGACCGCGCAGTCATCGTCGCCGTTGGTGCCGTGGGTATGGCCCTCGAGCGCCGTCCTTTTTATGAGAAGGAATTGGACTTCCGCGTTTCGCGCTCCTATGGGCCCGGACGTTATGACGCGGCGTACGAACAGAAAGGCGTGGATTACCCCATCGGCTATGTGCGCTGGACCGAGACTCGCAACATGGAGGCTTTTCTCCAGCTTCTCGCCGATGGCAAAGTGGATGTCGGCGCTTTGATTACGCACAGGTTTCCGATTGACCAGGCGCAGTCGGCATATGACCTCATCACTGGGAAATCTCAGCAAGCCTTCCTCGCAGTCCTGATTACTTACCCGGAGCTCGCCGAGGAAACCCGGCGCGTCACAATAAAAGTAGTAAGGAACGATCGAGCACCAACCGCTGTCGCTGCCGCGAAATCGGTTGCCATCGGACTCTTAGGGGCGGGCAACTTCGCCACGAGCACGCTTTTGCCAGCAATAAAACGGGTCGGTGGTGCGACATTGGTCGGTGTGTGTGCCGCCAACGGTTCCCATTCCCAGTACGTCGCGAAGAAGTTTGGATTTCAATACGGTGCCACCGATGAAGACAGCTTGATCAACGATGCGGCGATTAACACCGTTGTAGTCGCGACCCGTCATCACTTGCATGCCAGACAGGTGCTGGCAGCGCTGAAGTCCGGTAAGCACGTCTTCTCTGAAAAGCCGTTGTGCCTGAATGAAGATGAGTTGCGCGAAATCGTGCGGGTATACGAGGACCAGCAATCGAGTGGCAAGCCGCTTCTCATGGTTGGTTTCAACCGCAGGTTCGCTCCTCTCGCGCTTCGTCTCAAGAGCTTTCTTCGCGGGATTCATGAGCCACTGGCGTTGCATTACCGCGTGAATGCCGGCTTCATCCCTGCCGATCATTGGCTGAATGATCCAGAACAAGGCGGTGGCCGCGTCATCGGGGAAGTCTGCCATTTTGTAGACTTCCTGACTTTTCTGGTGGGCGCTGCCCCGATTGAGGTCGAAGCCCACAGCCTGGCGAGTCCTGGCAAATACAGCAACGATAACGTGATCAGTTCGCTTCGCTTTGCGGATGGGTCGCAAGGCACGATCAGTTACTTGGCCAACGGCGACAAATCGTATTCGAAAGAACGCGTCGAAGTCTTTGGTGGTGGGGCGGTGGCTGTGCTTGAGGATTTTCGCCGGCTGGAACTCGTTGGCCGGGGACGGAAGCAAGTGTTTCGATCGCTGTTCGGTCAGGACAAAGGTCATCGTAGTGAATGGGAAGCCTTTGTCGCCGCCCTTCGCACCGGAGGAGACAGTCCCATCCCTCTCCCGGAAATTGTGACTACGATGCTGGCCACATTTGCTTTGGAAGAGTCACGTGCTTCAGGTCAGCCCGTCTCGGTCGGCGGACTTCAGAGTCACAGTTAAAAGTCACAGTTACAAGTCACAGTTACAAGTCACAGTTACAAGTCACAGTTACAAGTCATAGTTACAAGTTCATAGTTACAAGTCATAGTTAAACTCCGTGAAGATTCTCTACGTTTCGCAATACTTTCCCCCGGAGATGGGAGCGCCGGCGGCGCGCGCCGCTGAGTTATCCCGACATTGGGCGCGGATGGGGCACGATGTGACCGTCCTCACCGGATTTCCAAACCATCCGACCGGTGTCGTGCCCGAGGATTGGCGCTCGCGACTGCACCGGCTCCGCTACACTGAAACCGTCGACGGGGTGCGCGTCGTTCGCACGTGGCTATGGCCGCTGCCGAACCGAAAAGCGCACGAAAGGATCCGTAACTACGCGTCGTTCTGCGTCTCAGCGGGGATCACAGGACTAGCTCTGCATAAGCCGGACGTAATCATCGCCACGTCTCCGCAATTGCTGTGCGCGCTTTCGGGATGGTGGCTGGCGTGGTGGAAGCGCGTCCCCTTCGTCTTCGAAGTGCGCGATCTTTGGCCGGAGTCGCTCGCGGCCGTCGGCGCAGGCAGCGAAGGAAGCTTGCTCCATCGCACGCTGGGCGCAATCGCCGGATTTCTTTACCGTCATGCCGACCGCATCGTTGTCGTGGCACCGGCCTTCGTCGACCACTTGATCCGCCACTGGAACGTTCCCGCTGCAAAGATTTCCATTGTCGAGAATGGAGTCGAGACCGATCTTTTCCGGCTCGACCCGGCAGCGATGGAAGTGCGAAAGCAACTGAAGCTCGAAGATCGTTTTCTGATTTGCTACATCGGCACGATGGGCAATGCGCATGGGCTGGAGACGTTGATTGCCGCCGCCGAAGAGCTACAGGTTGCGCTGCCGAGCGCGATGTTTTTACTGATTGGGGAAGGAGCAGAAAAGGAACGCATCGTGCAACTCGCTGCTGCGCGCGCACTAACCAACATTCAGTTTCTGGGTCAACAGCCACGGGAACGGATTCCCGCCTATATTTCTGCTGCCGATCTCTGTCTGGTCACTCTGAAAAAGATTGAGCTGTTCAAGACCGTGATTCCCACCAAACTGCTCGAATACATGGCATGCGAGCGGCCGGTGATTGTCGCTGTCGACGGGCAGGCTCGGCAGATTATCGAAGAAGCCGGCGCCGGAGTCTTTGTGGAACCAGAGAACAGTCAAGACATGGTGAAAGCGATTCTCGATCTGGCGGAGGACCCCGAGCACAGACGCCTAATGGGAACCAGCGGGCGGCAATACATCGTCAACAAGTTCTCCCGCGAAAAAACCGCGCGGGACTACATTACTGTGCTTGAAGGTCTTGGAGTGTAGCGGGAGAAATACTATTCGCGAAAATGAGAGCGCCAGGCCAATGCAACGGCCGCGGAGAGAGCCTGCCCTGAGCGAAGTCGAAGGGAGTATCCGCGCCATACGTGCTAAGGATGAACCGCAACGACTGCTAGAGTGGTGGACATGGCAAGTGCAGCTTCTGCACCGCGGTATGCCGCGGTCTTGGCTGCACTACCGGGGATGAACAAGATATCCCCCTTTACCAGGGCCATATCCGGCGCCTTGGCATAAAGTACCTTCTTGAGGTTGACGGGAATTTCCTGAACCCCAGTCGGCGTCTGGCGCAGGATCCTGGTTTTGCTCAAAGCAGAAGTGCGGGTATTGCCGCCGGCCAGCGCCAGGGCTTTGAGGACGGTGAGGGTGTTGTCCTCAATTCGAAAGCCGCTGGGATGGGCGACATCGCCCACTACGTATACAATGCCGGCGCGCGAAACAATGATCGTGTCTCCCGGAAAAATATCTACATTGTCTTGGGTATCTTCCGTCAGGTTCGACGATAGCTGGAGCTCAACCTTCTGAGCAGGATTTCCGCGGTGCTCAATGGTTACGTTGCGCCCCGCCTTGTCGGTTAATCCTCCCGCCGCGGAGATCAAGTCGAAGAGTCGGCGGTCGCCAATCGCAGGGTAGGCCCCGGGCCGACTGACTTCCCCCAGCATGGTTATTGCTTGCGAGGCGGATTCGTTCACGAAAATGGAAACATGCGGGCCGCGGACAAAGCCTCCATCTTCCAGGCGCTTTTGGATCAACTCCTGCGCTTCATCGGTCGTAAGGGAGGCTAGGTGAACATAGTCAATCAGGGGAAGATAGACGTCGCCGGAGCCACTGATGCGCGCCTTAGTCGATAGATCAGGGACTCCGAACACACTGATCTCGATCAGATCGCCGGCGCCCAGCTTCACATTGGAATTCGCGAGCAGACGAGGCGATTGGGGCCCAGCGGTTTCATTCGCAGGTGCAGGCTGCGGCGCCTCTTCCGTAACTGGTGTCTGGGCCAGAAGGTGGAAGGTGCACGAACCAACCAGCAACACGTACAAGCTCCCCAAAAGGAAGCGGCGATTCCGGCTGAACATTCCGAGACTCCTGGATTTACGCGTGGATCGAGTTTAACACACGAAACCCAGTAAAATCGGCCTAGGGCGCTCGGTTTCACAGCCCCTGGAAGCCTCAAAAGCCAACCTCCCCTTGGACTAGTTTGGGAGCGAAGAATAAAGTTAAAGGTATAATTTCTAAAATCGCTGAATCTGAATTCTCTGGCAGTGGTCCGAGCTCGATGAGCCGTCGGCGGCGGAGGACGAATCGTGAAAATAGAAGTACCAGCGCTGGAGCCCCTGGTCCGGCGCTTCATGCCCGAGCTAGACCTGCTGCGCGGAATTGCAGTTCTCGGCGTGTTGTTCTTCCATGGGTTCAGGGCGGAATACGGGGGGTTGCCCTTTACCGGGGCACGCAGAATTCTCGTGCTGGCAACTCAGCCTGGAGCCCTCGGCGTAAACCTGTTCTTCGTTCTCTCGGGATTTCTGATCACGGGAATCCTCCTCGACTCCCGGACCAGGCCCGATTACTACCGCCGGTTTTATACGCGCCGGGCTCTGCGAATTCTTCCAGCATATTATTCGCTCTTGATCCTCTTAGGCGTTCTGCACCAGGCCTCGGCGGCATTTCTCGGCTTGAGTTTTGTTTATTTGTCCAATGTCACGGGTCTTTTCGGCGTGTCCATGGACTATCATCCGCTTTGGTCTCTGGCAGTCGAAGAACACTATTACATCGTTTGGCCATCGGTCGTGCGCAAATTGAGAGCTCGCTCGCTGGCGCTGTTTTCTCTGGCGCTCTGCATTCTCGTACCCGTCGCCCGAGCAGTCTCATTCCACTACGGTCATATGCTCGGGGGCGAATGGTATACGTGGTTTGCCGCTGATGGCCTCGCCGAGGGCAGCCTCTTAGCGATTGTGCTGCGAAACTCGATCAGCCGGAAACACGCGGCTGTCGGGGCCACGTTTCTCCTGACGATGGCAACGATTTTATTGATTGCAGTCGCCCCCTTCGGGATGCTGTCACGTCAAACCATACTGGGGGCAAGTCTGCAACTGACCCTGGTAAATACTTTCTTTGCGGGACTTCTCCTTCTCTTCCTGGTCCTCGGCACCAGCTCGCGGAAATGGCTGGTGAACAGCACAATCCTGGCGTTCTTCGGCTACATCAGCTATGGGCTTTACCTGATCCATCCCATGATCTTTCGCGTCTACGACAAGGTCACGGGAAGATTTTGGCCGTGGTTGCAGCCCTCGGTCGGACACTTTGGCCTGATCGTGCTCCGGTTTGCAGTTGTGAGTGCGACTGCAATCGGCTTGGCCTATATTTCGCGGGAATATTATGAGGAATGGTTTTTGCGGCGGAAGGAGCGCATTCCAGCTCAGCCCGCGGAAACGCCCGCGAAGATCGTAGTGACGGTACCCTCGGCGGCCGCGATCGCAACCGAAGCGTCGGAGCCGTCCTCAACATGATCATGAAGCTGGCGGAAGCCTTAAAGGTTATTCAGTCAGTCCCATCCCATGCCCCTCCGCTGCAGGTAGCGTTGCTGTGTGGCTTCACTCCTTTACATCTGGAAACATTCCTCCGGGCACGTCTGTGCAAATTGTTTCCCGGACGTTCTCCTAATGTGCAGACCGGTTTGTACGGTGACTTGATTGGCAACCTGCGGCGCGTGACGGGCGTTTCCGCCGCGGTGGTGGTAATCGAATGGCCTGATCTCAATCCCCGGCTCGGCCTGCGCCGGCTCGGTGGGTGGGAACCATCCCAATTGCAGGATATTCTTGGCGAAGTGAACCGCGGCTGCGACCTTCTACAGAGTAGTGTGGCCGCGGTTGCACGGAACACTCCGCTGGTTGTGTGTTTTCCAACCCTTCCGCTGGTTCCTGTTTCTTTTTCCCCGCTGGCACGGGCGAGCGAGTTCACGCTTGAACTTCGAAGCCGCGTCGCCTCCCTTAGCGCTGCGCTATCCCGTCTCCCCGGCGTCAGAATTGTTGATCCTCAGCGACTGGATGCGCTGTCCTCGTCGCGGCGTCTGGACGTTAACTCCGATCTCTCGGCTGGCTTCCCCTATATGCTGTCTCATGCTTCGGCGCTTGCCGAGGTCTTGGCCGGGTTAGTTCTGAATCCGCAGCCCAAGAAGGGTCTGATCACAGATCTCGACGATACTCTCTGGCGTGGTATTCTCGGCGAGGTCGGAGTGCAAGGAATCTCATGGGACTTGGACAATCACAGCCAGATTCATGCACTGTACCAGCAGTTGCTGCATTCCCTGGCAGCATCCGGAACCCTGATTGCCGTCGCCAGCAAGAACGACCGGTCGCTGGTGGAAGAGGCGTTTGCCGCCAGAGACCCCATCCTGCGTGAGGCTGACATTTTTCCCTTCGAGGTGCACTGGTGCGCCAAGTCTGAATCGGTGGCGCGCATCCTCGGCGCATGGAACATTTCGGCCGAGGATGTGGTGTGCGTCGACGACAGCCCCATGGATCTAGCGGAGATCAAGGCGGCGCACCCCGGGGCAGAATGTGCCCTGTTCCCGAGCGAGAATCCGCAAGCTGCTTACGAGCTGCTGGAACGGCTGCGAGACTGGTTTGGTAAGGACAAAATATCCGACGAGGATGGCCTCCGCGCCGCAAGCCTGCGCGCCAATGTTGAGTTACAGCACGGTATAAAGAAGGCTTCGCCGGGTGTTGTGGGCGATTTTCTTCGCCAGATCGATGGCAAGTTGACTCTTAGCTCGCAAAAACAACCACTCGATTCCAGGTCCTTGGAACTGGTGAACAAGACCAACCAGTTCAATCTGAACGGCCGCCGCTTTCAACAGGCGGAATGGCAAAATTGGCTGAACACGCCGGAAGCCGTCTTCGTGGCGGCCAGCTATCGCGACAAGTACGGCCCCCTGGGAAAGATAGCCGTCATTGCGGGCGATCTTTTGCATGTGAATGTGAATGGCGTAAATAGCGACTCTTCGGGAAAACGCAGGCTGCGCATTCGCACTTGGGTCATGAGTTGCCGGGCCTTCTCCCGGTTGATTGAATATGAGTGTGTTCGGTGGCTGTTTGCCAAGCTGGATGTAGAAGAACTTGAATTTGACTTTTTGCCAACTGCGCGCAACACGCCCATGCAAAACTTTTTGCAGCAAGTTCGCAACGCGCCGGCAGAGCCGCACTGCCGCCTGTCCCGCGCTCAATTCCTGAAGAGCTGCCCCACATCAAGTCACGTGGTCGAGGAATCACCTAATGGCTGAGCTTGAGAGCCGACTGGTCAATTGTTTCGCGACCGCTTTTCCGGAACTTGATCCGCAAGAGATTTCTTCGGTGTCCATCGGCTCCCTGGCAAGCTGGGATTCGCTGGCCGGCATCACGTTGCTGTCGCTTATTGAGGAAGAATTCAGTATCAGCATATCGCCGGATGATGCCGCCGGTCTCGTCTCATTCGAGTTGATCCTTGATTATCTGCGGAAAGATAATCTGCAGAAAGATAATCTGCGATTATCTCCCGAGGACGCAGAGTGATGCTTGCACCTAAGATCATTGCAGCCGACGACCTCCGGGTGGGACTCACGGCCGAGTACGAGCGCGAAATTGAAGAGTCCGATGTGCTCGGGTTTGCCACAAACTCGGGAGACTTCAATCCTCTGCATGTGGATTCCAGCTTCGCGCAGCACACCCGATACTCGCAGCGCATTGTTCACGGCGCTTTTCAGATTGGCTTGGCCTCAGCTCTGATCGGCATGCATTTGCCCGGCCGCGATGTGCTCCTGGGCTCAGTCAACGCCCGTTTTCTGTCGCCTCTCTATTTCCCGTGTCGAGTGCGGGTTAGCGGGGAAATCACGGCGTGGAACGTTTCCTCTCGTGCCGGCAGCGTTCGCGTTACCGTGAGCGACCTAGCCTCCCTCGCGCCGACATCAGAGATCACAATGGCATTCACGCTGCAGGCAGGCAAACCGGAGCAACCGGCCGCCGCCACGCAGCAGTCGAGACCTGTGGAAACTGCGTTCTCCTCCGACAGAAACGATAGAAAAATCGTGATTCTCACCGGAGCTTCTGGAGGAATTGGCGCTGTATTGCTCAAAGCTCTAGCGGAAGAGTTTTCGGTGCTGGCGTCAGTTCACCACCGTCCGTTGCAGGAAAAGCCGCCTCACACAGAGGAAGTGCAGGCCGATATCAGCGCTCCGGGATGGGAAGAAATTATCACGCGGCGCCTTGGCGGCCATCCTCTGTACGGCATCGTCCATTGTGCGTGGGCCGGCATGCCTAAGGGCGGCCTGCTGCACAGCGACCCCCGGCTCATCGAGCAACAGCTTGCCTTCGGAACTTCCCACGTGGTGCGCCTCGCGCGTTTATTGTTCAGTCTCGTCGGCTCCGATGGCGGACGCATGGTGGCGCTCGGGTCGGTTGCGGGGCACTACAAGCCCGCTTTGGGCCTGGGAGCATATTCTCTTGCCAAGTCGGCATTGGAAGACACGCTCCGGCTATTGGCTCCCGAGCTGGCGCGTAAGAAAATCAGCATCAATGCCGTGTGCCCGACTTTCGTGCCCGCCGGGATGAACGTGCAAGCCGATGATCTGCAGATCAAGCGCGAAACGGCGCTGATTCCCATGGGCCGGATTTGTGAGACGCAAGACATCGTCGGCGCGGTCCGCTATCTTCTCTCGCCGGACGCATCGTTCATTTCAGGACAATCGATCGTGCTCTCGGGAGCGCAGCTGTAGCTCATGGCCGCGCGTGAAAACAACGTTCCGCAAAAGGGAATTAAGAGAACCCTTCAGCTGCGCGAGATCGCTCCTTCCGACCTGGAGGAAGTGGCTCGCTTCATCAGCCGCGTGTCCGGATCGGCTTCGCCGCTTCCTCGCGCTGTGGATCGGCTCTCATGGATCCTGCTGGAAAATCCTGCGCGCGGGCCCGGCGATCCTTTGGGATGGTTTCTCCGGGCACCGTCCGGAGAAGTCGTCGGCTGCATGTGTTGCGCTCCCCAGAAGTTCTGCTTCGGCCGGACGACTCTTACTCTGTTGATGGCCAATTCGTTCTACGTCGATGATCAATATCGAGGAGGGGGCACATCGGTTCTCCTGAAGTATTTGCAGCTTGGCCGCCGCTACCCTTTGTTCGTCAGTTCCGCCAATGCTACCGTGGCTGAAATGTGGCGGAAGCTCGGTGGGTATCCCTTGGGGAATTCGGACGGGGAAGTTCTTGGGGTCCTGCGCTGGCAACCGCTGCTGGCTGAAAGCGTGTATCGCAAGACCGCAAGCGATCGCATGGCACGATTCACAGCGGCTCTCGCATCCCCCTGGCTCCGTGTTCGGCGCCGGTTACTCCCAAGCGAAGCCGAAGGAGAGCTTGTGCCGCTCGGCAGTCCAGAGGAAGCGGCTCGCCTCTGCGCCGAGCATCGTAGCGACAAGATCACGAGTTGCCGGGATGCCCCATTTCTGAAATGGCGCTACTTCTCGCGCCTTGGACCAACGACGCGCATGTTTGCATTTCGCCCGTGTGACGGCAAGAAAAAGCAATTCATGGTCGGGGTTCATTTGCAGAATCGCGGATACAAGCAGCAGATCCGAGCGTTGCACGTATTGGACATCTGGGGTGAGGCCGATCCGAAAACATATCTTGCGATCGCTGACTGTTTGATTCGCGAGTATCGTGACCAGATTGATATGCTGGTATTCCGCTGCCTCAATCCAGCGCAGCAGCAAGCTCTAACGGCAAATGGTTTCAAAGTCCGTCCGTTTGCTGCGCCCATTGCCTGGTGCATTGACAAGCATGGACTACTCCCATCGAAAACCTGGTATTTCGTGCCGGCAGATGGCGATATGTTTCTGTGAGGCTACAGTGTGAGGTTTCAGTTTGAGTGCTAAGACCGTCTTGCGTTCATCATTGATAAGAACTGCCGCCGCGCTTCGCGTGGATGAGCTTGCACTCGGCTTGCGACGCTGGCTCGTCCGCTGGGGTCAATCCCCAAGCATGCTGGTGATTGAAATGCACGAGACCCCTGAGCGGGATGAGCCCCTGTTCCGCAAACAGTTAGAGTGGGCCGCGCGTCATTTCACATTAGTCGATCTTCCCACCTTCGCGCGCTTGTGGCAGGAGTATCGCACCAATCCACGAGCACTAAGTAAGAGCAATCCACCCCTGCTCTTCACTTTTGATGATGGCCGCCTGAACAACTACACCGTCGCGGCGCCGGTCCTCGAGTCTTTCGGAACGCGCGGTGTTTTCTTCGTGGTCCCGCAGTTCGTGCAATGCAATCCGCAAGACGCGCGCCAGTTCTATTATTCGCGCATCGATACCCGGCAACTGCCGCCGAGCCTCCCCGAGGAAGAAACGCGCTCCATGACACCCCAGCAAATCGTGGATCTATCGCGCCGCGGGCACTCTGTCGGCAACCACACGTACTCGCACGTGAACCTCGCCACATTGCCAGAAAGTCAATTGCATCACGAGATTGTCGAGAGCGCTGCACAGATTGCCGCCTGGACGGGGCAGCCGGTGGATGCCTTTGCCTGGACCTTTTCGTGGGACTCGATCACTCCCGCAGCCTGGAAGCTAATCCAGCAGCATCATCGCTTCTGCTTCGCGCCTTGTCCTGGTTCCGTGGACTGTCGCGCCGACTCGCCAAATCTGATCTGGCGCACGGAAGTCGAAGTAGTCTATCCACCATCGGATTTTCGCTTCATGTACGCTGGGCTGGCAAACCCGCTGTGGCGAAGCAAGCGTGAGCGCCTGAGACTCACCATGAGAGAGGCACCCCACAACTAGACGTGCGCTCCAATACGACCAAGCCAACGGGAAAGCAAAATCGGCGCTGAGCGCCCTGTTTCGACGTCCCGGAACCCTGAAAAATTAGTTAATAAATAGGGCCGGAATAGTTGCTGATCGACTGCCCGAGTTGTATAGTTCCACAAACAACCATTTCATCACACGGTCGCAACTAAGGGGGAATTCTGTCTGAAAGTTATCGGCTGAAACTTCCTGCGCTCCGCACGTGGTCTGAGATGCCGGGCGTTTCGACCGGAAGGGAACACCGACCTTGACGCTTCTCTTCTTTGGGTTATTCGCGTTCTCGCTGGTTTTGTCGTTTGTGGCCACGCGTGAAGTGCGAGACATAGCAACCCGCAGAGGCTGGGTTTCCGCGCCGCGAGACGGAAGGCATCTTCACGAGGCCCCGCTTCCCCGGTTGGGAGGCGTAGCGATCTTCCTGGCTTTCTCGGTCAGCTTGCTCGTGTGGCTGGGACTCTCTCTCGCATTTCCCAGCCTGCGCGATGGACTCGCTCCCGCCACACTTCTCCGTATCTATGTTCCAGCTTGCCTGATTTTTTGTCTCGGCATCTACGATGACCTCCGTGGCGCAGGTCCTTATTTGAAGGTTGCCGTGCAGGCGATCGCGGCAGCGATGCTCTTCGCCGGCGGAATGCGCGTGCTCGATCTGCCGCTGATCTTCGGTTCCCATTCCTTCCCCTGGTTCGTTGGACTGCCACTCACCGTGTTGTGGGTGGTTGCGGTTACCAATGCCTTCAATCTCATCGATGGCCTGGATGGTTTGGCAGCCGGGTCGGCTCTGTTTTCGACGACGGTGTTTTTTGTAGTCTCGCTCGTCGATCATTCGTGGCTCGGCTCCCTGATGAGCGTGACCCTCGCCGGCGCCATCCTGGGCTTCCTGCGCTTCAACTTCAATCCCGCCACGATTTTTCTGGGTGACTCGGGCAGCTTGTTTATCGGTTTCATGCTCAGCGCACTGGCGCTGGCAGGAGCTCAGAAAGCGCCGACGTTTGTGGCCGTCGCTATCCCGGTGGTCTCGTTCGGACTGCCGATCCTGGAAACCTTGCTATCCATTCTGCGACGGTTGATCAGCGGACGCCCGATCTTCACTGCCGATCGCGAGCACATCCACCACAAGTTGCTCCAGCTAGGTTTTTCGCAGCGCCAGGTTGTGATCGTTCTGTACGCCGTCTCCGCGATCTTTGCCATGCTAAGCCTGTTCCTGCTTTGGCCCACCGGCAGCACTCTGGGGCTGGTGCTGGCGGTCGTGGGAACCGGCATCTGGCTGGGGGTCCAGCATCTGAACTACCTCGAGTTCGGCGAACTGCGGCGGGTTGCGCAGCGCACCATTGACCAGCGGCAAATTGTGATCAACAATCTTTCGGTGCGCCGGGCGATCCAGGAACTCAAAGTGGCCGGCGATTTCAGTCGGGTGCGCAGCGTCCTTGTCGCCGCCTTCGATAGCAATGATTTCGATGCCTTCGAATTGCACCTTAAGTCACTTCCCGGTGATCTGGCAGTGCCCGCCGAAATCAACCGTCCCTTTCACTGGAGCAAGTTTCCTCACATGGTGGCAATTTCCGCTCAGCCTTCATGGAAGCTCACGCTGGACTTGGTGACAACTTCGAACCAGCGCCGCGGCTCACTCGTCGTGTACCGCATGTACAGCCCTCGTGATCTTCAACTGGACGTCAACCTTCTGACTTCTGAATTCCCCGCGACCCTCGCCGACGCTCTTGATCGAGTGTTGACCATGCCCCCGGTTCTCGTGCCAGTTGCAGCGCATGGCGACACCCCGTTTCTGGCCGCGAACCTCTAACGGATTTCGCGAGCCAGCCTGATCCAACCGAACGTAGGGACAGCCGGGGCAGCCTGTCCTTGCGAAGGATCTTCCCAGTCCTTTCAATCCCTGAGTTAATATATAAGTAACTATGGATCGGAGCATTCTCAGATTGCCGGATCCAGGCGCAGGGTCTCCTGACGGAGAGCGGCGCCGTCGTGTTCGTCAAAAACTCCACACTCCGGTTTACGCCAGTTTCAATGGATCGCAAACCGCTATGGTCGTGGACCTGAGTGAATTGCTCGACCTGCACGAAGATGGCTTCGCCGTCCAAACCAGTGAACGTCTGGAAATCAACCGAGCTGTAAACCTTTGTCTCGATCTGCCAGAAACCAAAAGTTTCATTCATGGTAATGGCCAGGTGATATGGAGCGACGATACTGGTCGCGGAGGTATCCGGTTTTCGGGGCTTTCTGAAAGTTCCCGGCAAATACTCAAAGAATGGCTCTTTGCCAACCTGCTGATCGCCAGCTCCAACCATGCTGCTCGAACTGAGCAACTCGCGCGGCGCGAGGCCGGGGAAGAGAAATTACCCCAACCGGCGGCGCTCATTGATACAAAAGCCGACACAAAAGCCGATACAAAAGCCCGCAGCGTCGTCCCAATCTCCGAAGAAAGCGAAACACTCTCTTCGTTGGAAGCAGTGGGGCGCGAGGTCCGCGAGATCGGCGACGACGTCGATGCGGTTTTGTCCCTCATCACCGAGCGCGCCCTGAGTCTCACCGGAGCTAGCGGCGCGGCCCTGGCGTTTCTCACGGATGACAGGATGATCTGCCGGGCGCGGACCGGCGACCCAGCTCCTTCGCTCGGAGCCCCCGTGGACGCGAAACAAGGCCTGTCTGGAGAATGCGTTCGCAGCGGCCGCCTCGTCTCGTGCGAGGATACGGAAAACGATACGCGTGTCGATCCCGAAATCTGTCGCACCTTGGGCATCGGCTCGCTCATGGCCGCTCCCATCGTGTCGGATTTCCGGGTGGTCGGGCTGCTGGAGATTTTCTCTCCGCATCCCCGCGCTTTCACCAAGGCTCACGAGACGGTTTTGGACCGGCTCGTCGAAATGATTCCCCATCGTGAAAAGACCCAGCCAGAAGCCGTGTCAGGCGTGTCGCGGCCTTCCCCGTCGGGTTCGGTCCATGAGATGCGCGAGGCCCTGTTTGGACCTGAGCCTGAAGTCGGCGAGCAAGTCTCGCAGCAAGGTTCCGAGCAGGAACCCGAACCTGCGCCGACAGTTCCATCTCATTTGTTTCATCTCGGACTGCTAGGGCTGGTCATTTTAGTGGTGGCGATGGTCCTCGGCTATTTAGTCGCGCCGATGATGGAAAAGCGCATCTCACCGGAAGCGTCGCAGCGGTCACTACCGCAGGGGGGCGAGGCGGCCTCCACGGTCTCGGGGCACAGCGCAAATCCTGGCTTGGCCGATCAACGATTAGCCGATCAACGCGGGGGCGATCAACGCGTGCGGGCACAGTCCTTGGCAGACTTACGACGGGCCGCCGATCAGGGAGACGCGGACGCGGAATGGCAGATGGGCGTGCGCTACCATAACGGAGAAGACGTTCCACGGGACGACGTACAGGCCATGCAGTGGTTCCTGCGCGCCGCCGGACGAGGGCATGTTCCCGCGCAGGCTACGCTCGGCGCTTACTATTGGGCGGGGCGTGGAGTTCCTCAAGATTTGTCTAAAGCGTACTTCTGGTCTGAGATTGCGCTTGTCCAAGGCGACGAGAACAGCAAATCTCGACTCGAAGGGTTGGCCTCCCAAATGACCCGGGCGCAAGTCTCCGCCGCCCGCCAGCAGGCCGAAGCCTGGATCCGCACTCACAACCAACGAGCGAAGTCCGAGGCGAACTAAAGCGGCAACCAATTTCCCGTAGAGACGCGGCTAGCGGCGTCTCCGCAGACGGCGCAAGCCCCGTCTCCAAAAGCGTCAGCCTTACAAACGACAGACAGACCCATTCGCTCAGCCGTAGAATGGATGTGTGGCCACGTTGTACGACATCCTCACTGCGGACACGCGCGTCCGCGAAGGCGATCCGGCTCTTTGGGAAAAGCTGGATCGCAATCGAGTACGCTGCTATGCCTGCGGCCACTGCTGCCCGATTCCCGAGGGACAACCCGGTGTCTGCAAAGTTCGCTTCAATCACGGCGGCACGCTCTACGTTCCCTACGGCTATGTCGCCGGAGTGCAGTGTGACCCGATAGAGAAGAAGCCGTTTTTCCACGCCCACCCCGGAGCTCTCGCCTACAGTTTCGGAATGCTGGGCTGCGATCTGCACTGCTCCTATTGCCAGAACTGGGTTACTTCGCAGGCGCTGCGCGACCCGAACGCCGTCTCAGCGCCGCTCGCGGCCGATCCGGATCTGCTGGTCAAAGACGCGATTGCCCAGGGCGCAAAGGTCATGGTCAGTACCTATAACGAGCCGCTGATCACCAGCGAGTGGGCGGTTGCGGTTTTCCGCGAGGCCCGCCAGGCGGGCTTGCTGACCGCGTTTGTTTCGAATGGCAACGGGACTCCGCAGGTGCTCGAGTATATCCATCCCTGGATCGACCTCTACAAGGTGGACCTCAAAAGCTTCGACGATCATCACTATCGCCAGCTCGGCGGACGACTGCAGCCGATCCTCGAGACTATCCGTAGTTTGCACCAGATGGGCGTGTGGCTGGAGATCGTCACACTACTCATTCCCGGCTTCAACGACGGCGACGACGAACTGCGAAGCCTGACCGCCTTTCTGGCGGGTGTTTCGCCCGACATCCCCTGGCACGTCACCGCCTTTCACCAGGACTACAAAATGACTTCGCCCGCCGATACGCGTCCCGAAGATCTGCTGCGCGCCGCCGCCATTGGCCGTGAAGCTGGATTGCGCTACATCTACGCCGGCAATCTTCCCGGGCAAGTGGAGGATCTGGAAGATAGTCACTGCCATTGGTGCGGCGAAATGCTGATCCTACGCTATGGATATTTGATCGAAAAATACAAACTGACTGCAGAAGGCGATTGCCCGGCCTGCCACGCGCCGGTCCCCGGCCGCTGGTCGAAGAAATTTGACGGCCAGATTGCGGCTTCGCCTTTTGTGCCCCGTAGGCATGCGCAATTGGTTAAAATCCTCTCGCAGCCATGATTTTGGGTGGCGCAGCGGTTCAGCGCTGCGGTAATCGAATTGCCATGGATGCGCCATTGGGCGCTGAAGTCGTACTTTCCACGCGGGGACTTGTACCAACTGTGAAGACGCTCCAATCACCATTCATGCGAATGCCAAAATTGATGCTCCTCGCAGTCTTGCTGTGCATCGCCTTGGGCTGCTCGCCTCGCGATTTCCTGACGCGCCGCCTCGCCGCCGACTTGATCTCGACCTCCGACACGTTCAAAGCACCGCAATTGTTCTGGCTCAGGACTGGCATCGTTTCCAACCAGGATTTCAGTTCTCCCGACTTCATGGTGCTACAGCGCCGCGGATGGATCATCGGTACCCAGCACAAGTGTCCCGCCGGCGTCGAACCTCCGCCCTGTTGGGACGTGTTGCTCACGCCGCTCGGAGTGGGTACGATACGGCCCCTGATTACGAGTGCGCTTCCCGACAATGGTCTCGACAATGGTCCGATCGGAATTCAAGTCGTGCGCCGCGAACTGCTGAGCATAGCCGGAATCAGCAAGGCGGGTAACTTCGCCGATGTAGAGTTCACCTGGCATTGGGTATCCACCAATCAGATCGGCGCGGCGCTTTACGACGGCGGAGTGCGCTATCGATCGACCGTCGGATTCCGTGACTATGACGACGGATGGCACGTTGTGGAGCAAACCGCGCGTAGCAACCAGCCGCTGGATGAGGCGCTGCGCAATGCTCAACCGACGGCGCCTTAAACTTGCAGCACCCCCAACCCCTTTTTTCGTTGTATTGGAATCACAGGGTTATGAGGGTGTTCCGCTGAGAACGAGAACCTGGTTGACCGGGGAATACGGTAGACTGGTCAACGGTGGCCTTTTCAATGGCGACGGTTCAGCGTGGGCAGAGCCATACGTGCAAGAGAAGGCGGAGCGCATGGCGGACCAGCGCCGTGATCGCCGTATTGCTGTGTGGGCTGACGGCGTGTCTCAAATGGCCCAACGCTGAGGTTAGCTCCAAGCAGCCGGACAGAGTGCTGTTCGATCGCGGGATGTCTGCCGTGACGCGCGGCCGCTTTGACGTTGCGAACCTAACCCTTCAAACACTCGTCAATACCTATCCGGATTCCGAGTACGCAACCAAAGCGAAACTAGTATTGGAGGACCCTCGAATCGCGGAGTGCGGCGAATCTTGGAACTCTTCGCCGGGGTGCGACGGCGGGCGCGCCATGAAACCAACCCAGTGATTGCTGTTGCAAAATCCCCGTTACACTAACAACGTGTCGCGCGGATAGACACCCTGCATCGTTTTGTGGGACTGCTTTTCCGATGTTCACTGCCGTAGAGAGGCGACTTGAGGAAAGAAAGTCGTGACCCAGACTGATTCGGCGCCGAGTATTTGCCACCGGCGACGTGCTTAAGGTATACCTCGTAGTTTCCAAGAATTGCTGTCAAGAATCTATGCGACCATGTTTAGCACGACCCATCCTGCTTGTCTCCCTGGTATCCGTGATTTCCGGTTCGGTCTTCACCCATTCAATCCTGGCCCACGCCCAAACCGCAAAGCCCAAGCTCACTCTCGACGAATTCTTCAACTCGGTTAGTTTCCCCTCGGTGAAAGTTTCACCGGACGGCAACTCGGTAGTTATCGAAACGGAGCGCGCCGACTGGGAGCAGCAGATCTTCCGCAAAGAGCTCTGGCTCTACCGGGTTGCGGGCGGGAGTCTGACGCAGCTGACACAATCCGGCCATGACAGCTCGCCGCAATGGTCGCCCGACGGCCAGTGGATCGCATTCCTTTCGGAACGAAAAGTCGCGGCGATCAAAGATGCAGACACCGCAGACGATAAAGATAAAGATAAAGACGTCGCCCAGCTGTTTCTGATTTCGCCCGTCGGCGGCGAGGCTTTTGCCATCACCTCAGGCGCCGACGAAGTCCACGCCTTTGCCTGGTCCGGCGACTCGAAGGCAATTTATTTCGCTACCCGCCAACCCTGGACCAAGCAGCAGAACGACGATCACAAGAAAGAGTGGAA
>Ga0307477_10000893_pt1 | contig 28167 bp, 21 predicted proteins | sample atmos_gasesECM2C_FD_203316 | JGI IMG/M metagenome (GOLD analysis project Ga0307477, IMG submission 203316) | Hardwood forest soil microbial communities from Morgan-Monroe State Forest, Indiana, United States - atmos_gasesECM2C_515 | ecosystem: Environmental > Terrestrial > Soil > Temperate...
CCCTCCCACTAGGCAGCCTCCCGGTCGGGCCTGGCCCCCCCTGACGCCGCCCGCGCCTCGGCGTGAAGGGCCCAGTCGACCTCAGTCGAGGTCGCGACGCCGCGCGCCAGGTGCTCGGCGAGAGCCCTGGCGATGGGCTGCTCCGTCGCCTTCTCGACATAGAGGAACTGCCCGGCCGGGTTGACCTCCAGGAAGACGTACTTCCCCTCGGGGGTCAGGCGGAAGTCGACAGCCCCGTACTCCAGGCCCAGCCTCCGCATGAGGATGAGGAGCCGGTTCTCGACCTCGGCCGGCAGCTCGTGCGGCCGGTACTTGGCCTCGACATTGAAGCGGATGTCCAGATCGTACTCCTCGCCGCGCGCCGCGGCGGCAAAGAGGCGTTCACCGATCACCGTCACCCGGAGGTCGCAGACCGCGGGCACGTAGCGCTGGAAGAGGACCGGGGTCAGGCGCACGGCCTCGGCCAGGGCTTCCTCCTCGGGCTTCACCTTCCGGGTCTCTCGCCAGGCATGGTAGGTCTGGAGGAAGGGCTTGTAGATCACCTCGCCGGGGTGACGGCGCCAGAAGGCGCGGGCCTCCTCGGGGTCGTTGGTGATGAGAGTCTCGGGGATCGCGAGACCGGCCTCCCGGGCGAGCTTCAGCTGCCAGGGCTTATGGGCTGCGGCGGCGTCGCGCACCACGTCGTTGATCCACAGGGCGGCGCTCGACTGGTACATCCCCTGGAAGACGGTCGACGCCTCGGACTGGGCGAAGTGGCGGTGTGCCGGGTCCTTGATCTCGGCCGGGAAGCCGAAAGCCTGGGGGCGGCGCCACCAGACGGCCGTGACCTCGTCCATGGCGACGCGGATTCCGTCGCCGAAGGTCAAGGCGAAGTCGCTCCGCCGGCCGTCCAGGTGGGCAGTCAGGCTGAGTTTGCTGGGAAACTCGGCGAGGTTGAGCAAGCGGTGGGGGCGGCCCATGCGGTCGAGCTCGGCCTGTACCGCCTGGGCATGGACGTCCTCGGGCGCGGAGATGATCAGGATCATGGGCAATTCTCCAGGTTGAAGCGGCGCGGGCAGACTCGGCCCGCCCGCGCCGGTTGAGGTCCGACGGCTCTCCTTAGATGCCGCCCTGATTGATGCTGCCACCGGGAATACCGCCGCCTTCGGCGAGCGTCCCCCCGCCGCCCCCCTCCTGGATCGTGCCTCCACCTTCGACCAGGGTCTCGTAGACCTCCTTCACGGTCTCGTAGATCGGGTCTTTGATGACCTCCTTGATGCTGTGGTCCTGAATCGTCTCCTTGACGGTGGTCAAGTCGTAGATGGAGATCGTCCGGACGTCCAGCACCGGCTTGGCCACCTGGCCGGTCAGGGCCTGCATGGCGACGGCGTTCTGCGGCGCCTGATGGCCGCAAGCGAGGACGAAGGGGACGGCAGCGGCATAGCCGAACTGCCCGGTGGGGTCCGGCCCGGGGAAGGCGCGGGGGATGTAGTGAGAATGAGGGTATGCGTGGATGAGGTCCCTGGTCCCGCCGGTCATCTGGTCACCGGGGGGCATGGTGAGGAACTCCGGGAGGTGGAGCTCGATCTCCACGAGGTTCTCGCCTCCCTCGACGACCTTGTAGCCGCGCACCGCTTCGGTGGGGAGCTCCACGGTTTGCCCGCCGCCCAGGTCGAGCATGAAATGCCCCTCCCGCGAGGATTGCGTGACTCGCCCGGTGACGGTAACTGTGCTGCCATGGCTGCGGGGTGCCTCGCGCAGGAACTCGGCGAAGGGCTTCTGTCCTCCCGCAGGCGAATGCCTTTTCTCTACCATGTAACCTCCTCGGGTCGCACGCGACCCCTGAAGCGCGGGGACGGGAGATCGGCCCGCTAGTGCTACAGGCGGGACAGGAGGTGAAAAGTTACAGAGAAAGCCGAGGGGCTGAATTAGACAAATTATGAAGGGCGCCTCCAGCCTGGCGATGGCCGAAGGTTCGACGGTCGCCGGCCCAGGCCGGTCGCCGGAGAGGGAGGAACGGAGGGCGGCAACAAGCGGATCTCCTCTCGCCGCCGTTGGGGCGAGCCGCCGAAGTCCCCCGCCGCCCCAAGTGACCACCCTCGGCCCTACGGAGACGAGAGGAGATCCGCCTGCCGCCGCCCGGCCGGGAGGGGGTCCCCTGAGGCGTCCCGTCCTATCCCGCGATGGCCGAGGGCTCCCTCTTCGCTGGACCGTAAGGCTGCAATTTCGGACGCTGGCCGGTCCCGGGGGCGGCGCGGACATGGGTGAGGTACTCGTACTGCGACGGCAGGCTGGCGACCAGGCGGGCGGTGCGGCTCTTCACCGCGTCGAAGGCCGCGATGGCCCGCCGCGGGCTCAGCAGGTCGAGCGCCGGCAGGCTGGCCTCGAGCGGACCGCCCAGGCCCAGCAGCATGACCGAGTAGGAGTAGGACTCGAACCCATGGTAATGGGGATTGATGTTGCGCCGGTTCGGCAGCCGCCGCTGCCACAGCCGCAGCCGCTCGGCGAGCCCGTCGGGCACCTCGATGTCGGTCTGGGTGGCGCGCCAGAAAGGCGTGTCGCGGCGGTCGCTGGCGCGGTAGTGCAGGGTCAGGAACTCCATCACGCCGTCGATGCACTCCGCGATCCGGCGGTTGTAGCTCTTCACCAGCTCATCGCCCTTCTCGTTGGCGGGATCATGGAGATGGCTGAGCAATTCCTCGATGCCGTGCTGGATGAAGAAGATCCCGGTCGACTCGAGCGGCTCGACGAAGCCGCTCGCGAGGCCGATGGCGACGCAGTTGCGCACCCATGAGTTGCGGCACCTGCCGATGCGCATCTTGATGCGCGAGGCATTGCAGGACGCGGCCGCCGGACCGAGGTGGCGGCGGAATTCCGCCTCCGCCTCGTCCGCCGTCGCGAACGCGCTGCTGTAGACGTAGCCGGTGCCGACGCGGCCGTAGAGCGGGATGCGCCAGACCCAGCCGCTGCTGAGTGCTGTCGCCGAGGTGTACGGATCGATGCCCTCGGCGGCGCAGTCGACCGGGACCTGCATGGCGATCGCGCTGTCGCAGAGCAGCGAGCGCGAGAACGACACGAACGGCTCGCCCAGCACCTGGTTGATGAGCAGGCCGCGGAAGCCGGTGCAATCCACGAACAGGTCGCCGCCGATCGCACCGCGATTCCGCGTCACCAGGTTGGCGATGTCGCCGTTCTCGGCGCGCGTCACCTCCAAGACGTCGTCGAGCACCTGGCGGACGCCGCGGCGCGTGGCCCATGTCTTCAGGAAGTCGGCCAGCAGGCTGGCATCGAAGTGATAGGCATACGGGTACTGCAGCAGATGCTCGGCGAGCACTCCCTTGCGCGCGCGATGCTCCTCGCCGTAGGCCCCCTCCACCTGGTCGTCGAACACACGACCGTCCAGGTGGCGCGGCGACCGCTGGCGATCGCACAGCGCCGGCACCGTGAAGCAGGCGTAGTCGAAAGGTTCGCTGCCCCGCTTCAGCTTCAGCCACCACTCGCCGAGATTGACCCCTTCCACCACGTCGTAACGCTGGAACGGGTGATAGAAGTGGCCGCCGCGCGCCGTCCAATTGACGAACTTGATCGCCATCTTGTAGGCCGCGTTGCATGACGGCATCCACTCGCTCTCGTCGAGGTCGAGCCAATCGAAGAACAGCTTGACCGTGCTGAAAGTCGCCTCGCCGACCCCGATGGTGCGAATGGACGGCGACTCCACGACCGTGATGTTACAGGTCGCATCGAGAGCCTTCTTCAGGTAGGCGGCGGTCATCCAGCCTGCCGTGCCGCCCCCGACGATGACGATCTGCTTGACCATGACCAAGTCTCCAAGTCGCTCCAAGAAGATGAATGGGTGACGCCGCGAAATACCCTGGAGTGGTATCTGCCACCCTTTTCAAGCAGCTGCCGAAGCCGTCTTGACAGATCCTGCTACTTCCAATGGTGTCACCAGCCGACCGCCCCGAGCCTCAAAGCGCAGGCGAGAGTCGTGAGCGCGGCGCGCCCTCGCGGCAGGCGCGCTGGAAGCGACGGTGCATGCTACGGAAGGGATCGTGCGGGAGGTGTGCGAGTGGGAGCGGGCCGCACTGCGGGACGCCTGGCGGGAGCGGCCCTCGCATGGGTCATGGCTGTGTCAGCCCCGTTCGACTTCTCGAATGATCTCCGCCAGCAAGCTGGGTCGGATGTGGAGGGTCGACAGCGCAGGGAGGTCCCGCAGCATGTCCACTATCTGCTCGCGGGTCCGCTGTTGACGTCGGATCGAACGTACGAGTACCTCTATGGTGCCCTGCGCGCGGACGCCGAGTGCCCGCGCGGCGAGCCGGGCCGCCGAGTCGTCGGTCAAGAAAAGCGAGCCGGGTCGGCCCATGGAGAGGGACAAGGCGGCCTGCTCCCCGCGGTCGAGAGCCAGCGCGCGCGCGCCAGTGCCTCGAAAGCTGGCCTTGCGAGGATCGACACGGGACGTGCCTGGAGGATTACCGTCTCCTGGGTCGAGAGCGGACGGCCGATGGCGCTCGACCTCTCGCCAGACGTCCTCCGGCACGAGGACCAGGGGGAAGTCGCAAAGAAGAGCCAGACAACCCAGCTCGTCGAGATGGATCAGAGGGCCGGCGTCGCAGACGACCTCGGCCTGGCCCTCAGTCACCTCCGTGCAATCCCCAATCGATGTCCTCGCGAACGAACTCTTCCATCAGTGATTCGCGGTGGGACTCCGCATATCGCCGGAGCGCATCCAGGACGAGGTCGTCGAGATCGCGGGACCAGCCGTTCACCACCAAAGCATGCAGTTCTTCGAAGAGAGCCGCTGGCACCTCGGTGCTCAGAGTGACGGTCGGGGATTCGTCATCGACGGGCACCAGACAATCTTACCCGACCTGAGGCCGGGCCGTAAGGGTTGGGTCCTTGGCTGGAACGCCCGGCCGCATTGGCCGGGTTTTGCGCTGCGAACGCGCTCGTGGGCTCAGGGGACGACTCTCCTCGCTTGCTACGCCGAGCTGTCCGTGGACAGGTCTGCCTGCCCCGGGCGCCGACCAGCGACTCCAGAGGTACGCTGCCCCGCCGCTGCGGTCTGCGTTGACGACGTACTCGACCCTCTCGTCGGGAACGCTCACATCTCCTCCAGCAGCCAACGGGCGGCGGGGGCCCAGGTGAGCCTGTCGGGCAGGGGCCGGCCCGGCGGCGGGGGCGGCCGGCTGCGAGTCGATCGGCCCGGCATTGGGCCAGGAAGGAAGTCTTCCCACCCCGGCGCACGCCGATCACCGCAAACGCCTTGCCGGGGATGCCGGGCAGCACGATGTCGCGCCGCGTTAGGGCCGGGGGATCCGCCGCCAGCGATTCGGCGAGCTTCAGGCGCAGGAGGTCATGAGAGGTTGTCACCTACGGAATGACAATATGCGCCATTATTGTCCTTGTAGCCAGGACAAGAGAGTCGAGCGTTGGGTGCGCTCGATCTTGCCCTTCGCTTCCGGCGCCCGCGGTGGACACAAGCGACCGGCGTTTTCTCTCATGAGACGGCGCTCGCACTGCACGACCTCTCCGACGTGCTGCCCTCCAAAGTCCACATGACGATCCCGGCGAGTTGGCGGCGCCGGCGGCTGCGGGTGCCGACCGGCCTCGTCCTGCACTACGCCGACATCAGCGGCGGCGACCGCGCGGGATTCTCGGCCGTGTCGATCACGTCGCCGCGAAGAACCCTTCGCGACTGCCTGGAGGCGAACGTCGCCCCCGACCTGGTCCGCCAGGCGGTGCTCCAGGCTCGACGCCGCGGGCTCATCTCGGGGAAGGATGGCGCCAAGATCAAGGCTTCGCTCGACCGTGCTTTGGGAAGTCGCCGAAAAGAGCCGTAGTGCAATAGGGGCATAGGCAAATGGACCAGCTCACTCTCAGGCCGAATACTTCTGAGAATACAATACCCTCTATTGCTGGCTGAGAGAAGTCGCGACGTTGAGGCAGGCGGTATGACGCCCATACTTCCGCCAACTGGGTGACGAAGCAGCAGGCGCGGTAGTATGACCTGGAGCGGAGGTCACATGGCTAAAGTTGAGGAGGTCGCCGAGGGAGCACAGTTTCTGCGCTACTTTGGTCCCCTGTTGGATGCCTTGAGAGAATTGGGGGGGTCAGGCGCACCGAGCGAGGTAGTCGATCAAATCGCATCTGACCTGAAGCTTTCAGCGGAGCGCCAGAGCGAGCTTCTCCAATCGGGCACGCCTCGTTTTTCGAATCAAGTCGCGTGGGCGCGCTTCTATCTCACAAGAGAGGGTTTTCTAGACGCGTCAAAGCGAGGCGTTTGGTCGCTGACAGACAAAGGTCGCAACGCGCACCTTTCCGGGCAGGAGGCGCGCGCTATCTTCCGGAAGTGGGTAAAGGTCTTTGCGGAAGAGCGCAAGAAGAAGAAGGAAGAAGCGCCGCCGGGTCACGAAGTGGAGGCTGAGAAGGGTGCACCGGCTGCGGGGGATTTCCGCGAGCGGCTTTCGGAGGTGTTGCTTAGTCTTCCGGCGGAAGGTTTCGAGCGTCTTTGCCAGCGCCTTCTCCGCGAATCAGGGTTCGTTCAGGTTGTGGTGACAGGGCGCAGCGGCGATGGTGGTATTGACGGGCATGGCACTCTCCAGGTGAACCCGCTTGTGAGCTTCAAAGTCGTGTTCCAGTGCAAGCGTTTTGCCAAGTCGGTGTCACCGGGTCATGTCCGCGACTTTCGCGGTGCCATGCAGGGTCGGGCGGACAAGGGCATCATCATGACGACGGGAGCCTTCACTGCGGATGCGCGCAAGGAGGCAACACGGGAAGGTGTTCCACCGATTGAACTTGTCGACGGCGAGAAGATGATTGACATGTTCGTGCAGCTTGAGCTGGGTGTGAGGCCGCTAACGACCTATGAGGTCGATGTTGAGTTCTTCAAAGATTTTCGCCGGTGACAGTGCCGAATCCTTGGCGCCAGTCCACCCGTCAGGTCGATGACCGCGGAGTCCCTGGTTGTAAATGAACACTACAGGCATATTAGCGATCCTGCTAGATCGCCTTGACAGAGCCGCAAGTGCGGATACAAAGGTGATCCCATGGGCTTGTCCCGTCCCGTCCTTCGGTGATCTGTCGCGGTCGGGGGTGGCCACCTTAGGACTTAACCCAAGCAATCGAGAGTTTGTGGACCTGTTTGGAAACGAGCTTCAGGGCGTGTCGCGCCGATTCCCCACACTGAAGTCTCTCGGTCTAGGGTCGTGGTCCGAGGCCGATGCCCGACATTTGCGCCTGATTGTGGACTCGTGCCGGGCATACTTCGGTGGAAATCCTTACGACAGGTGGTTTAGGAGACTCCACCGAGTTCTTGCCGGCACGAATACGTCGTACTACGGCGTGAATAATAAGGCGTGTCACCTTGACCTGATTCCTTACGCGACTGAGTGTAAGTGGAATACTCTAAGTAACCGCCAGCGTTCGTCACTTCTGGAGATTGCAGGCGACACCCTTGGGCTACTCCTCCAGGACGCTCCAGTCCAGTTCCTGATCCTCAACGGGAAAGGCGTTGTCACTCAGTTTCAGAAACTGACTGGCATTTGTTTGGAAGAGGAGCCAATGCCTAATTGGTCTTTGTCAACTGGTGTTTCGGGATTCGCCTATCGCGGGGTGGTGGATACGCTCTCGGGAATACGTCTTGCGCACAGTCTACTCGTCCTAGGGTTCAATCATAATATTCAGGGTAGCCGCGGCGTGACGGGGAGCGTCATCTCCTCCATTAGTGGCTGGATCGCGGGCGCTGTTAATGAGGAATTCTCGTTGAGGTAAACGCGGCCGTGAGCTTCGCGGTGACTTGAGGCCGCTACGCCTACTTCAACTGCCCAGCTGCCACGGTGTGAACGTGCCGCAGGAGCAACGTCAGGCGCGCTTCGTCGAGCTACTCGACCGCCTGCCCCTGCGTCCGAAGGTCCTTCGCCTGCTTACGGCGTCCGGCCCAATGAGTGAATTGGTGGAGCAGAAGGGATTCGAACCCTCGACCCCCACGTTGCGAACGTGGTGCTCTCCCAGCTGAGCTACTGCCCCACGAGAGGCGCGTATTGTACAGGCGGCGACGTGGCGCGGCAATCGCGCTGGCCGTGGTGTTGACACGGAGGCTGTGCGCACGTATTATGTGGAAGCTATGAACCTGACTCTCTCTCTGGATGAGCGGCTTCTCGGGGAGGCGCGGAAGGTGGCTGCCGCGATGGGGAAGAGTGTCAACCAGCTGGTCCGGGAGTACCTGGAACAGCTGACTACCCGGTCGCCAGTCGAGGAGGAGATCGCCGAGATGCGGCGGCTCTCGGTGGAGAGTGGGGGGCACTCTCGCGGTTGGAGATTCGACCGCGACGAGATCCATGCCCGGCCGTAGCTTCATCGACAGCAACGTTTTGGTCTACACCGACGACCACGGCGAGGCGCGGAAGCAGGAGGCCGCTCTCGGGTTGCTCGAGAGTTGCCGTCGTAGGTCGATCGGCGTGGTGTCGAGCCAGGTGCTTCAGGAGTACTTCGCCGCCGCCACGCGGAAGCTGGGGGTCCCGGCCGAGATCGCCCGCCGCAAGGTCGAGCTCTTCGCCCGGTTCGACCTGGTCCTCATCGGGCTCGAGGACATCCTGGGCGCGATCGACCTGCATCGCCTGCATGGATTCTCGGTGTGGGATGCGCTGGTGGTGCGGGCGGCGACGCGATCGGGCTGCTCGGTGCTCTTTTCGGAGGATCTCCAGGTTGGGCAGCGGATCGAGGGCCTCGAGATCGTCAATCCCTTTCTCTGAGTCGCCCCGGCATAGCCTGGCCCCCGATGGGGCCTCACCGCTTCTCGGCGGTGGCGGTCAGCGCCGGCTCGCATGCGTTCGACGCCGCACCGGCCGCTCCCGCCTCGCCTCTCGTGGTCTCCCCGCTCGTGGCGCCGTCGCTCGGGTCCGTCCCGCCGGCCGCTCCCGCGCAGTCGGGGGCCGCGAGCAGCTGGGCCAGGGTCAGGGGGCCGAGGCGCTCGGCGCGGGTGAGGGCCAGGAGCTCGACCCAGCGCTCCAGGCGGTCGCGGAGGTCGGCGCCGATGTGCTCGACGCTGCGGCGGGCGCGGTGCTCGTAGGCGTCGAAGACCTCTTCGACGCGGAGCGCGGCGGGATCGCGGCCCAGGAGGTAGGCGCGGCCAGGGGTCTCGCGCAGCAGGCCTAGCGCCAGGAGCGGGTGCAGCGCGCGCTCGAGGTCTCGCGCCGGCAGGCTGAGATGGCTGGCCAGCTCTTCGCTCGACGGCGGCTCGCCCTCTTCGCCGGAGGTGGCGAGGAAGGCCAGGGCGGCGAGGCCGACCCAGCTGGCGGCCACCGGCGGGTGGGTGTGCAGGCCGCGGGTCAGCAGCTGGAAGTGCTGGGCGGTGTAGGCGGCTTCGCTGCCGAGCAGGACGATGGTCCAGGTGATCTCGATCGAGATCATGAACAGCAGGACGAAGGCCGAGCTGCCGTACACGGTGCTGACGCCGCGAAAGAACTCGACGTAGTAGCTGAACGACTGGCGCAGGATCTCGAGCAGGATGGCGCCGAAGAGGGCGCCGGCCAGGGCATTGCGGAAACGCACGCCGGTGGAGGGCACCAGCCAGTAGAGCAGCGTCAGGCCCACCACCGTGGCCAGGAAGGGAATGAGGTGGAGGAGCACCGAGCCCTGCACGAGCTCGCGCATCGCCGGGGTCTGGCGGAGCAGGATCAGGCTCGAGAAAGTGACGCCGATCAGCAGGGGACCCCAGAACAGCAGCAGGAAGAAGGTGAGCAGGCGGTAGCGGAAGGGCCGCCGCCGGGAGACGTTCCAGATCTTGTTGAAGGTCTCCTCGATGGTGGCGAAGGCGAGCAGCGTCGTGCCGAAGAGCGCCGCCAGGCCGAGGCCGTGCATCGTCTCGGCCTGGTCGAGGAACTCCCGCAGCTTGTCGGTCAGGGTCTTCTCCGAGTACGGGAGCACCTGGATGAAGACCTCGAGGCTCTTCTCCGGGTACTGGCTGAAGACGCGCGTGCCGACGAAGGAGAGCGCCGCGAGCAGCGGCACCAGCGACAGGATGGTGACGAAGGCGAGGGCCGAGGCGGTCAGGTAGATCGAGTCTTCGTGGCTCTGCCGCAGGGTGAGCGCGAAGAAGCGGCCCAGCTTGCGGAGGAACGGCAGGCGCGGCGGCGTGCGGCCGGCCTGACTCGCTGCGGTGTCGCGGTCGTCCATGGTCGGAAGTCGGTGCGGGTTCTGCTCCAGGGATGCGTCGCGCGGGTCCGCTCCTGCTCCGGTCCCGGGCGCGGCAGGCTGCGGACGATGGGCGGAAGTCTAGCGTATCGCCTCCCGCGGCGGCCCGGCGGGCCGTGGTCGGTAGTGGGTCAGTTTCCCGCGGCCTCCCTTTGGGCGAGGGGCCAAAGTCGTACGCCCCAGGAGCCTGGGCCCCTCGCCCAAAGGGAGGCCGAGGGAGACTGACCGACTACCCCGTGGCTGGCGGGCCCCTGCAGGCGGAAGTGGCGGGAGCCGCGGTGCGGCACGAATCCTGCTACAACACCAGGGATCGGGTACTACGCCGGCTGTGCCGCGCGGACAGCGCCCGCCGTCCAATCAACCTACGGAGGCAATCATGGCCGATTCAGGCTTGGCTGAAAGTGCCGAAAAGGCAGCCGAGGCAGTATCCGAGAGCGTGGCCGCCGCCCGCGAGAAGTTCTCTCGCCTGAGCGACGACGTGCAGCAGCGGTACAAGCAGGTCTCGAAGGACGTGCGCCGCGGCGCCGAGCGCGCGACCAAGGAGATCCGCAAGAGCGCCGAGGCCGCCCGCGACACCTATCGCGACACCGCCAACAAGGTCCAGAAGAGCTACAAGCGCACCCGGTCCGAGGTGAATCGCATGAGCCGCGACGTCGGCGAGTACGTGCGCGAGAACCCCGGCAAATCGGTGCTGATCGCCGCCGGCATCGGCTTCCTCATCGGGCTGGTGGTGCGCCGGCGCGACGACGACTGAGAGCCCCGGCGGGTGGTGGCGCGCCGATCCCGTTCCACCCGCCGGACTCGCCCGGCCAATGGATCCCTCCGGACCGCTGGACCCGCTTGCCGTCCGCGCGCGACATTCGCGCGCCGGCGCGGCTATACTGCTCCGGGAGCAGGGCGGATACGAGGAGGGTGCCGACCGGGCGCGCCCCGCCGGGTGTGGCAGGTGACCTGAGGAGGCAGGCGATGCCTGAGAATCTCTCGTCGAAGGTCGAAGCGGTCGTTCACGATCTCCTCGACAGCTTGCTGCCCGAGGACCTGGACTGGAAGGAGTTGGTGCGCGCCTACCCGGTGCCGACCCTGGCGGTGGCGGCGCTGGGCGGCTTCCTGGTGGGGCGGGCGCACGGTCCCGCCATCGTCACCGCGGTGTCGAGCTTCGCCGCGGCCGAGGTGGCGAAGAACGTCAGCTCGCTCCTGGGCCAGGAGCTCGAGACCTAGTGGTCCGCCCGGTTCACTCGCAGGCCGCTCGCCGGCCGGGACAGTAGCGGCGGCCGCCCCGGCCGTGCCCATCCTCATCCACTGCTCCGACGTCCACTTCGGACCGCCCCATCTCCCGCGTGTCGCGGAGGGTCTGCTCCAGCTGATCGAGGGCCAGCGTCCCGACCTGGTGGTGATCTCGGGAGATCTCACCCAGCGCGCCAAGCCGCGGCAATTCCAGGAGGCCCGCAGCTTCGTCGATCGCATCCATCGCGGACATGTACCGACCCTGGTCGTCCCTGGCAACCACGACGTACCCATGTATCGGGTCTGGGAGCGGGTCTTCAATCCTTTTGGCGCCTACCGTTCGCATTTCAGCCGCGAGCTCGAGCCGGTCTACCGCGACCGCGAGATGGTGGTGGTCGGCATCAACACCGCATTCAGTTGGACGATCAAGGGCGGCCGCATCACGTCGCGCCGTCTGCGCGAGGTCGGCGAGTTGCTGGCCGCCGCGCCGCCCGGTCAGTTCCGGGTCGTGGTGCCTCATCACGACCTGATCCCGCCGCCGGGCGTCAGCCGCCGGCGCGTGCTCGCGAACGCCCGGAGGGCGATGGAGCTGTTCTCGGCCGCCGGCGTGGACCTGGTGCTCTCCGGCCATCAGCACCAGACCTACATCGGCACCTCCGAAGAGCTCTATCCGCAGGGACGCTCGCCGGTGCTCGTCGTGCATTCCGGCACCACCACCTCGAGCCGCGGGCGCGGTGGCGAGCGCCACCTCAACACCTGTAACCGGATCGAGTTCGACGCCCGCTCGCTGACCGTGTCGCACTTCGGCTGGCAGCCGGGCCTCGGCCGCTTCGCCGAGCAGAGCCGCCACTGGTACCCGCGGCGGCTGGTCGAACCCTACACCCTCGAAGGCCTCTCCCCGCCGCCGGCGCCGGCGGAGGTATCATGTCTGGGCAAGCCGGCGAGGAGAACGCAGATGGGCGACGAGAAGCAAGACCAACCGGAATGGAAGATCGCCAAGATCTTGGAGAGCAACGAGGAGGCGGTCGTGGTGGCCGGGTTCCTGAACAGCAGCGGCATCCCGGCCGAGGTCGAGTCGCTGCACGTCGAGGAGCTGCCGGTCAACGTCGGCGGCCTGGGCGAGGTGCGAGTGATGGTGCCGGCCGACCGCCTGCACGAGGCGCGTGCGCTGCTCGACGCGACCGACCGCGAAGCGCCGGCCGGCGAGCCTGACGAGTCCGGCGAGGCCGCCGAGGCCGGCGAGGCCGGGGCGGGAGACCACGCCGCCGCGGCCGGCCCCGGAGACCGCGCCGAGTGAGCATGCTCGACGCCGGCCAGCGCGTCGGCCGTTACCGCATCGTCCGCTTTCTCGGCGCCGGGGCGATGGGCGAGGTCTATCTCGCCGACGACCCCCACATCGAGCGCCGCCTGGCGATCAAGACGGTGCGCCTGGAGGGCGGCCGGCCGCAGGACATCGAGGACCGCAAGAAGCGGCTGCTGCGCGAGGCGAGGGCGGCTGGGCGCCTGCTGCACCCCAACGTGGTGACGTTGTTCGACACCGGCGAGGAGGGCGGGCTCCTCTTCCTGGCGTTCGAGTTCGTCGAGGGCTGTGACCTGGCGAGCCGCCTGGAGACGGGCGAGCCGCCGACCCTGCGCGAGGTGCTGAGGATCACGCGCCAGGTCGCCGAGGCGCTCGACTATGCCCATCGCCAGGGGATCGTCCACCGCGACATCAAGCCCAGCAACATCCTGATCGATACCGGCGGTCACGTGAAGGTGGCCGACTTCGGCATCGCCAAGGTCGCCGGCCAGAACACGGAGCTGACCATCGCCGGCTCGGTGATGGGCAGCCCGCAGTACCTCTCGCCCGAGCAGATCCGCGGCGACGAGCTGGACGGGCGCAGCGACGTCTTCTCGCTCGGCGTGGTGCTCTACGAGCTGCTCTCCGGACGGCGGCCGTTCGACGGCGAGACCATCACCACGCTGGTCTACCAGATCCTGCACAAGGATCCCTCGATCTCCGAGCTGCGGTCGGTGCCGCTGCGGCTCGAGCAGCTGCTGCATCACATGCTCGCCAAGGACCGCGAGGAGCGCCTCGCCACGGCCGGCCTGGTGGCCGAGGAGCTGGCCGCGATCGAGCGCAATCTCCCCGAGGCGACGCTCGCCGCGCCGGCGGCTCCCGCGGACGCGGAGCTGGACGTCACCCGGGTGCTGTCGTCCCGCTCGCTGGCCGCGGCTCCACAGGCAGGCGGGATCGAGTCGGCCGCCGCTCAGGGTGGCCCGCTCGCGCCAGGCGCCGCTGCGGCGGCACCGGCGGTACCGGCGGCACCGGCGGCGGTGGCGTACGTGCCGGACGGGAACCTGAGCCCCGGCGGGCGCGCTGCCACCGCGGCTGCTCCCCTGCCGGCCCCGATGCCTCCGGCCGGCGCGCCCGGGCCGCACGCCCAGGCGCCGGCCGTGCCCGGCCCGCCGCCGGCCAAGCGGTCCTCGAGCGCGCGGATCTGGCTGGCGCTGGCGGCGCTGTTGCTGCTGCTATGCGGCGTGGTCGGAGCGGGCGCTCTCTGGCTCTGGCAGCGGTACGGGCGGCGTGCCGGCCAGGAGATCAGCCGGCTCTCGCAGTCGTCCTCGGCGCAGCCGGGACCCTCGACGTCCTCCGCGCCCCCGCCTGCCATAGGGTCTTCGGCATCGTCCCCATCGTCGAGATCGGGGGCATCGGCGGCGTCCGCGGGGCCCTCGCCCGCCGCCGGTCTGCCGCCCGCGACCGCGCCTGCGACGCCCACGGCGCCGCGGCCGTCCGCGCCGCCCGCACTGCCGCCTGCGACCCGGCAGGTGCGGCCGCCGGTGGGCTCCGCCAGCGCCTCGAGCACGGCGGCGCGCGGCTCGACCGCGGCGGACAATACCGGCGGTCCCGCACCCGTCCACGGCCGATCGAGTATCCCCGTCTCCGAGTCCCGGACGGCCAGCTCGGCGTCGGCCGCGGCGCGCCGAGAGGCGCCGGCCGCGGCGAGCCCGGACGAGACGGCCGCGGGCGCGGCCGGTGCCGGTGCCGGCACCGGCGCCGGCGCCGCCCCCTCGAGCTCCCGGGGCGGCGGCAGGGTCGAGCGGACGCCCCGGGCGGAGGCCCGGCTGGCCGACGCCGGTGTGGGCCAGCCGGCCGGCGGCCAGGACCGGGACGCCGCGCCGTCCGTCTCCGGCGCCTCCATCTCCGGGGGGACCACCGCCGCTGCCGCCGCGCCGGGCGCGGACCGGGTGATTCACAGCGGCCTCGAGCTGGCGTTCCGGGTGAACCCGCCGGACGCCTTCGTGCTGCTCGACGGCGCGGTCATCGGGAGGGCGCAGGAGTGGAACGGCCAGAAGGGCGGCCGTTCCTTCACCCTGCCGGGCACCGGCTCCCACGTCGTCAAGATCAAGCGGCAGGGGATGAAGGACTACCGCATCACGGTCGAGGCGAGCGACGCGCGCGGGATCACGCCGGTGATGGTCAACCTGCAGCCGCTGCCGGCGGCGCAGATCGAGACCTCGGACCTGCAGACCGTCCGGGTGCGCGAGGCGATCGCCCTGCGCGTGCAGCCCGACGTCAACGCCGTGGTGCTCGTGGACGGCACCCCCGCCGGACCGGTGAAGAAGTTCGCTGGCCGCTTCGGCCACGGGGACGAGTGGCTCAGCCTGCCGCCGGGGACCCATCGCGTAACCGTGGTGGCGCCCGGGTACGGCCGCCGCGACCTGGCGGTGGAGATCACGCCGGGAGCGGAGAAAGAGCGCCAGAAGATCGACATCCAGCTGTCTCCCGCGGCGGGAAGCCAATAGGTTGAGCTATCAGAGCCTGGCCTCGTCGGGAGCCGCGTCCGCGGCGGCGGCGGCGGTCGCGGCATTTCCGGGCGGGTCCTGCATTCCCGGGCGGCGCCAGTTCGCCCGGCTCGCCAACGGCTTGACGGTCTGCGTGCTGGAGAACCGCCAGGCGCCGGTGGTGACCACGGCGCTCTGCCTGCGCGCCGGCACCCGCGACGATCCCCCCGGCCACGGCGGCGCCGCCCATTTCCTCGAGCACATGATGTTCAAGGGCTCGGCGCGGTTCGGGCCGGGCGAGATCGACCGGCGGACCCAGGCGCTGGGCGGCTCGAACAACGCCTTCACCAGCCACGACGCCACGACCTACTACTTCAGCTTCGCCGCCGACCGCTGGACCGAGGCGCTGGCGATCGAGGCGGACCGCATGGCATCGCTGACCCTGGATCCGCGGCAGGTGGCCAGCGAGCGCCAGGTCATCCGCGAGGAGATCGCCATGTACGACAGCGAGCCCTGGGATGCCCTGGAGGTCGCGGTGCAGGCGCGGCTCTACCGTGGCCACCCGTACGGCCGGCCGGTGCTCGGCACCCGCGGCGAGCTGCGAGCGACCGGCCGCGAGGAGCTGGCGACCTTCCAGCGGCGCTTCTACCGGCCCGACAACGCGGTGCTGGTGGTGGCCGGCGAGGCGTCGGAGGAGACCGTCCTCGGCGAGGTCGAGCGGACGCTGGGCGCCCTGCCGCCGGGCGCCGAGCAGCGCGCCGGCGCCTCGGCCGTGGCGTGGCCCGAGGGCATGGCGCGGCTGCGCCGGCGCAAGGGCGAGGTGCCGCGCCTGCTGCTGGCGCTGGCGGCGCCGGCGGGCGATCATCCCGACCACGCGCTGCTGAGGCTGCTCGCCGCCCTGCTGGGCAGCGGCCGCAGCAGCCGGCTCTACCGGGCGCTGGTCGATGAAGGGCAGCTGTGCAGCTGGATCCACACCGACCTGACCGAAGGCCTCGAAGCCAGCCACCTGAGCATCGCGGCCGAGGTCGTGCCCGGCGTCGAGCCGGCGCGGGTCGAGGGTGAGCTGCTGGGCCTGCTGGCGGAGCTGGTGGGCACGCGGCCCGGCCTCGAGGAGGTCGAGCGGGCGCGCCAGGTGGCGCTCGCCGACTGGGTGCTGCACCACGAGCGCGTGGAGCAGCAGGCGCTGTCCCTCGCCGTGGCGCTGGCGCTGTTCGACGCCGAGCACCTGGATCGCCAGATGCGCCGGCTGCTGGCCGCCAGCCCCGCGGCCCTGCACGAGGCGGCGGGGCGCTACCTCCGGCCCGAGCTCGGCAGCGTGCTGGGGTGGTCGCTGCCGCGCTCCTAGGGGTCCGGCGAGTCCTATGCGAATCCACCGAGCGAGAGGCTTCTAGACGGCATTCGCGCATGGTCGAGACAGCGGACAGAATCGCGGCGGTGGGCAGGCCGGGGCTGACGACGCGGGTGCGGCGGGTGGAAGGCGCGCCGGTGGTCGCGGTGCGTCTGTGGCTGAATGCCGGCACCCGGGTGGAGAGCATCCCGGGCCAAGGTCTGCTGACCGGGCGCATGCTCGAAGAGGGGACGCGCCGGCGGGACTGGCGGCGCATCGCCGCCGACGCGGAGGGGCGCGGCATGGAGCTGTCGAGCTTCGGCGCCTTCGAGGGTCACGGCGTCAACGTCGATGCCCTGGCGCCCGACTGGGAGCTGGCGCTCGAGTGGGCCGCCGAGCTGGTGCGCGAGCCGTCGTTCCCGGAGGACCGCTGCGCCTGGCTGGGCAAGCAGGCGGCGGCGGAGCTCGAGGGGCTGGCCGACCAGCCGGACGTCAAGTCCGCCTGGGGCTTCCTCGAGCATCTCTACACGCCGCATCCGCGCTGCCGCCCGGTGCTCGGCGACGTCGCCAGCCTGCGCACGGTCACCGCCGCCGACTGCGCCGGCCTGCACCGCACCGCTCTCGCCGGCGGCGTCATCGCGGCGGTCGCCGGGGTGATCGACGAGGACGCCTTCGAGCGGCGCCTCGAGCGCCTGTTCGGCGATCTGCCGCCGCGCGCCCAGCCGTTCCCGCCGCCCGCCGCCCCGGCCGGCCTGCCCGAGCGCCGCCACCAGGTGAAGGTCGAGTCCGAGGACCAGGCCCACCTCTACGTCGGTCACCTGACCGTGCCCCGCCGTCATCCCGATTACACGGCGCTCGAGCTAGTGGCAGTGATCCTGGGCTCCGGGGCCGGTCTCACCGGCCGCATCCCCACGCGCATCCGCGAGCGCGAGGGGCTGGCCTACACCGCTCACGCCCAGACGGTCGCCGGCGCCGGCGAAGACCCTGGCCGCCTGGTCGCCTACGTCGCCACCGCGCCTGCCACCGCCGGCCAGGCCGAGAAAGGCGTCGTCGAGGAGATCGCGCGCCTGGCCGGCGACGGCATCGGCGACCACGAGCTCGAGGAGGCCCGCTCCTACCTCCTGGGCGTGGAGCCTTTCCGCCGCGAGACCGCCCGCCAGTGGGCGGAGATCCTGCTCGAGGCCGAGCAGTACGGCCTGCCCCTGGACGACCCCCAGCGCCGAGCCGCCGACCTTCGTGCCTTGGATCGCCGTGCTTGCGAGGCGGCCGCGCGCCGCCACCTGCGGCCCGCGGACCTGCGGGTCACCATCGGTCTGCCCGGCTGAACGGGTGGCGAGACCGCACGAGCGTCCCGGCTAGCGCGTCCTGGCAAGCGTCCCGGCAAGCATCCCGGCAAGCATCCCGGCGAGCCCGCCCCGCATGGTCCTCACTCTCGTCCTGACCGTCGCCGCGGCCGCGGTCTCGCTGGTCGCGCGGCACGTGCTGGGGTTCGGCTTCTCGCTCACCTTCGTGCCGCTGGCGAGCTTCTTCCTGCCGGCTCGCGAGGCGGTGCTGGCCGCCATCCTGCTGGAGATCCTGCTCGGGCTGGCGCTGGCGATCGAGCTCCGCGGCGAGCTGCGGCTGCTGGACGCCCTGAAGCTCCAGGCGGCGGCCCTGGCCGGCATCGCCGCCGGCATCGCGGCGCTGCGCCTGGTGGCCCCGGCGCTGCTCTTCCGGCTGTGCCTGGTGCCGCTGCTGGCGCTGGCGGTGGTGCTCTGCGCCAGGCCCGAGCTGGCGATGCCGAGGAGCCGGGCGAAGCTGGTCGCGGCCGGCGTCCTGAGCGGCGCGATGAACGTCTGGGCGAGCTTCAGCGGTCCGCCGGTGGCGCTCTACTACCTCGCGACCGAGACCTCCACGAGATCCATCAAGGGGCTGCTGACCGGCTATTTCCTGCTGCTCTATCTCTTCACCGCCGCCGGCCTGGTCCTCGACGGCGAGTACGGCCGCTTCACGGGCTGGACGGTCACGCTGACCGCCGCCTGCACGATCGCGGCGCTGTACCCGCTCGCCAGGATCGTCGCCCGCGCCGCCGAGCCGTGGTTCCGCAAGCTGGCGGCCCGGTTCCTGCTGGTCGTCGCGGTGGCGGCGCTGCTCAAGAGCTTCTTCTGAGGCCGGCGGCCTCATGGACCGGCATCCTGCCGGGCACCAGACTGGCAACCAGCGCCAAGGCCTCCTCTAGCCGGGTGGCGGCGTCGGCGGCGGTGAGGTCGCCGTGGCCGACGTACTTCAGGCCGTTGGCGAACTCACAAATGAACAGATCGGGCCATTCTCTTTACAAGAGAGCCAAACCCGGGCTAGCATCCGCCTCCGCAGTTCTAAGTGCAACAAGAAGAGAAATGCACACTAATGTATATTTAGCAACCGCCCCCTCGCCTACGGTCTGCTCCGGCGGCGGGGCATCTCGACGCCGCATGCGCCTCCCATGTCCTCACGAGGGCCCCAAATGACTGAAACTCTTCGCGCCGCCGGGACGCGACTCGACGGCGACGCCGCGGCCTACTACGGTTCAGGCGCAACTCTTAGATGCAATTGCAGCTCCACTGCCCGCACTTGGTGTTGCACGTCAGGCACGTGTTGCAGGTGAAGCAGGTGTCTTGGTCGCAGGTATTGCCATATGTACAAGTCCCGTTGATGATGGTTCTGACACCACCCACGACCTGTCCTGCCTCTAGAGCACGTAACGTCTCACGATTGAGTCGCAGGGTCTTCTTTTCCGACAGCTTCTTCTTCATCGTCGCTCCTTTTCTGTGGGGGCTCCGGCACCCCCGGGTCTGCTAGAATTAGGTAAGACTATTTCCTACTATATCGCGGACCCAAGCCGCTAGGAAATCCGGTGGTGCCGGTGAAGGACGAAGAGAGGGTGGCGCCCGGCGCGTAAGCGTTCGGCCAACCGCCCACCCCCCCATTTGCTACGGTGGGGTGAGGGAGGCGCGCCTCAGCGAGAGTCGGAGTTGGCCGCCCAGGTCGCCAGAGCCTGGCGGCTCGGACACCGCCGGCGTCGAGGCTCGCCCTGCTCTATTGGGAGTCCCTCGCCGCCGACGACCGCTGCGAGCTGGTCGCCGCCGCGGTCGCCGCGCTCGACAAGGCGAGCCACCGCCGGTCGAGCTCGAAAGGTGGACTGCCGCTAGCCAGGAACATCGGCGTCGGCGGGCGACCCGCATTGAGGGTGCTGACCAACTCGTGGATACAGATCGCGTACACTCTTGAGGGACTGGATCATGTTCTGATCGCGAGTTATGAAGCCAGTGGCCCGGCCGCGATTGTTGGCAATAGCAAAGAATGCTTCGTTGTCATCCTTGATCCAACTGACGAGAGGAACAAACGCATCAGTATATTCGATTTTGGCGGCCCAGAACACCTCGCGAACTATGCGCTCGTCGGTGTCAAGGCCGAACACTGCAAATTCTTTGGCATCATCGAATGTTGGTCGGCTGTGGTGATAGCGCTTGGCGAATAACTCCAGTCTTGCGGCATTGGCAGGGTTGCGTGACCACGCAAGCCAGTCCGCGAATGCTTCTGAGTACTGCGCTTCTACCAACTTCATTCGAACGGCTCTTGTTCCGAACAATAGCTCGACCGCAACTTTCTGCGACTGGCGTTCATTGAGTGCATTCGAGAGCCGCACCCATGCTTCCGGGGCAGAGAATATCCCTGCACCGGGGTGAACGGCTGTAATCTCTATCGATTTCTGTGCGTCAGCGACAAGACGGGCGATAACGTCGGTGCAGTCCGGCAGTTCACCCACTCTATGAGTTGTAAGTGAATCACCCACAGACCTAAGCCCATTAACCAGCTGGCTTGAGTTCTCGATGATGGTTCTTCCATCAGATATGGATCTGAGGGCCAGCCTTAAGCTGACCAGAGTTGCAGTGAGGCCGCCAAGAGTTGCAGCGCTGGTAACGGCGAGAAACTCCCTTGAAGTCAGAACGTTTGCGAGCCACTCAAGCATGCGCATGACAAGGGTCCTCCACTCGATCTTAAGCGTTACACTAGGTGTGACGGCTGCCTGATCTCCATCCGCGCACCTGGTTCGGCGACCATCCGCCCGCCCGCACGGCGAGGCCAGGACCCCACCACCCGGGGTCGGTCCTGTCCCGACGAGCCCGCCTTGACCGCAGCAGAACCTCGTGGGCTCAAATCACCAGCCAGACGATCGTGGAATGAAGCCTCATCCCCCGGATTCGCGCATTCTCCAGCCGAAGGATCATTCCGGCCCCCTCAACCCTCGCGGGGCACGGGTCTCGTGGCCGATGGCCGTCAGAAGGTTTTCAGGAACTCGATCAGCGCCCGCTTGTCGGCATCGCTGAGGCCTGGCTCCTCCTGGAAGCGGTCGGTACCGAAGTAGTGACCGCGGTTGACCACGAAGTCCGGGCACTTGCTCAGCTCGAGCAGCGAGTCGGCCAGCTTCTTGAACTCCGCGCGCGCCTGCTCGTCGGTGGCGTTGGCATGCAGGGCCGCGAGGTTGAGCTTGATCCTCAACAGGAGCTCCAGCAGCCTCCTGTCGTACGCCAGCTTCTCCCGCGGGGTCTGGTTGTCGGGCAGGATGTTGAGGTTCGCCAGCAGGTTGACCGGCGTCCCCTTCGGGATCGGCCCGAGCTCGAGACCTATGTTCCCGACCGCCCCCGGGGCGAGGACTGTGACGAGAGGCGTCAGCTCCGGCGCGAAGGGCGGCAGATCGCCGACCGCCACCCGGAGATAGCACGGCACGCTCGTGCGGTCGATGAAGCCGGGCACCTTGTCGCCGAGCACCGGGTCCCGGTTGCGCTTCTCGGGCCACAGCATCTGCTCGATCCCGTCCTGGAAGGCGGCCATCCGCCCCGCGACCGAAGGATCGCCGTTGAACAGTCCCACCGTGTTGTTCTGCAGGTAGGGAGCGGTCGACCAGAGGCTGATCAGCGAGGCCGGCCGCGTGTAGCCGCGTCCTCCGGCAGGCATGGTGTACGGCCGCGGCTCGCCGGTGAACGGATTGTGGACCGTGATCGTACCCACCGAGGGCAAGCTCTTGTACGAGTGCGAGGAGAAGTTGTCCCAGATGTTGCCGGCAGTCGCATTGGTGGCGAGCGGGCTGCAGGCGTTGACCTCGGTGAGCGTCACCGGGACGCGCGCCTCGGTCGAGAGGAAGTTGTCCTTGAGGAAATCGTCCTTGAGGACGATCTCGCGCATCTGCTTCTTGAACTCGTCGGTCTTCGTCGATGCCCAGTACTTGTTCCAGCAGTCGAGATAGCCGGGGCCCGCGCAGCCACCGGGGTCGAGCCCCGCCACCGACGCGGGGAGCTTGGACGAGTGGCAGCGCGCGCAGCGCTCTGCGAAGACCTCCTTGCCGCGGGCTAGCTTCACCTGGTCCTGGGTCAGGTAGGCTGCGCCGCCGGGAGCGTCCTTGAGCAGGTGCGGCGCCGTGGTGGCCAGGAAGAAATCGGCGACGTGGGGCGTCTGCGCCTCGGTGGCCTGCCAGAAGCTCGAGTTGGCGCGCCCCACCTTGATCTCGATCGGCGTGATGGGCTTGCCGCCCACGAGTGGATTGAAGTGCCGCAGCCACTCCTCGCTGAACAGCCCCATGTTGACGTAGACCCGGTTGAGCGCTCCCAGGGCCCCGACCGAGTCGGAGCCGTCCTTGAGCCCGCGCGGCGTGAAGACGGTGTTCGGCTTCTGGAAGAGCTCGCTGAGCGGTCCACTGTTGAAGTAGTCATTGAATTGTTTGTTGTCCGCCTCGCCCCCGGCCAGCGTCTCCTTGCCCCAGCGCTTGCCTTGGTCCAGCCGGGCCCTGAGATTGTAGATGGCGTTCATCGTGCGCGGGTTGTTGATGCTGTCGGTGGAGACCAGGGAGGTGTCGAGAGCACCCGCGCGCCAGGTGTGGAAGAGCTGGTAGGGGAAGCTGGTCTCGTCCGCATCCCAGGTGAAGATGCGGTCGATCCAGAAGTACTGGGCGCCGACGTTCGACGCCAGGTCCGCCCATTGCGGGTTCTCGGGGTCCTTCGGCGGATGGATCGGGCTCGGCCCGACGTGGCAGAAGCCGCAGGACATGCCGACCCGGTAGGGCCGCACGAGACCATTTCTCTGGTAATAGGCAGGGTCGGAGTAGTATTTCACCGGGTCCCAGACCCTGGCCGCCGCTTCATCGAAGGCCGGGTTCGGGAACAACCGCAGGCCCACGATCCCGGTGCCCCAGCCGTAATAGGAGCCTGCAGGCAAGTTCTTGCCCCGCGCTCCGAGCTTGATGCCCGGATACTTGGTCTCGCTCTCGAAGGGGTCGGGAGGGCAGTCGGCGCGCCGCTTGTCGAGCCACAGGCCGAATCGGTTCGGGTCCGGACCCTTCGGCTCCTCAAAGCAGGGCTCGTTGACCAGGCCGAGCCAGCTCCACCGGTTGTGGCGGCCAAACTGCGGGAGCTTCGAATCCTTCGGGTAGGGATAGGAAGAGATCGTTTTCAGGAGATCGAACGCCCCCACGCTCCTTTGCGTGAGGACGTCCCAGAGATGGTCGTTCCCCGCAGTCCACACGATCCAGTTGTTGCGGCCGACGACCTGGGAAGGCGTCAGGGGCAGTGCGCCGTCCATGTCGTGGTAGTAGTCCTCATCCGCGGCGGGGAACGACGCCGCGTCGCGGCCGGCTTGGCGGGCCTCGTCGAGGATTGACTCGTGTTGAGCCAGCCGGACCGGAGCAAGAAAGTAAACGACTAGGACCGCCACCAGAAGGACGCCGCCGAAGATCCTGGAGGCCACTGCGCGATGGCCGTTCGCCTCTTGAGGTCCGCGCGGCTTGTCTTCCTTGTAAGAATGGTCGAGCCTGCGCACCGCAGTCGGCGCCGTGCGTGATGCGTGGGCCGCCGCCGTTGTCGCGCCTGTGGTGGCGGCTGCAGGCAGCACCGGAGCCGAGCCTGCGACGCCCTCGTCCTCGACCGAGAGCTCCGCCTTCCACGCATCTGGGAGGTCCATGCCGCACAGTTGCCGGCGCTGGGGCTCATCTGCCATCTCGCGCAGGAAGCTGAGCACGCCGGCGAACTCGCGTCGCCGCTCGGCAGGTTCTCGCCACTGCTCGAGGGGGGGAAGCCCGTCCTCGCGCTCGAGATACGAGATCAGGTAGCTGGCCGCGAAGTACTCCTCGAAGGTATCGTGAGCAAAGCGCCAGCGCCGCCCGCGGCGCAGCAGGCCCGCTGCATCGAGTTTGCCCAGCAGGTCCAGCTCGTCGACTACCGACAGGTGATAGAGGCGGCGCAGGCGCGTCGTTGCACTCACCACCGTCTCCCCGCCGGTCTCTCGTTCGCCGAGGAGGTCGAGAAGCTTCTCGTGCACCAGGCCGGCACCCCGGCGGCCGGTGTCGAGCATGAGGTACCGGGAGAGGATCTCCAGCGCGTCGCGCCAGCCTTCCCACCGGTTCTTGTCGCTGCCGATCCGGAGCAACCTCTGGAAGTATTGCTCGAAGATCTCCGCGCGGGTCGTACCGAACCTCTCGTCCGCGCCTTGCTCGAGGATCATGGTGAACAGCAGCGGTTCGATGGGCCGATCCCCGAACCGCTCGAGCTGAGTGCGGACCCGATTCTCCCGCGCCACTCCGAGGTTGTAGCTGTGCAGGACCTTCGTCACCACCGCCGGCGCCAACGGCTGCAGCAGGAAGGTAGCCGCTTCGACCGCTGCGCCCTCGAGCGGGCGGCTGGTGATTAGGAAGCGACTGCTTGCATAGTCTGCATGCCTCGCGGTGCGCAAGATCTCATTGAGCGCATCCGCTCGTTCCGTGGCCACCTCTGAAACGCCGTCGAACAGGATCAGGAACCGTCCAGACTCCAGCTGCGCCCGGGTCATCTCCTCGTCGAGCATGACGCCATCGCGCTCGCGCAGCGTATCGGCCACTGCCTTGACCAGGCTGCCACCGTAATAGGAGGCCGGAATCAGCATGGGCCGGTAGCCCGCAAGTCCAGGCGGCAAGCCGCCGGTAAGGCCAAGATGCGCGAGGCGGGCCAGCAGCGTACTCTTGCCGGCGCCCCCACTGCCCACGATGAGAACCGGACATTGAGGTCCAGCGGCGCTGGCGATCGCGCTATGGAGCGAATTCCCGGTGGAATCCGGCGGGACGATGCCGCCCTCGTGCTCGGCAGGCAGGCCGAAGTAGCGCTGCGAAGCATCGGCGATCACCCTTTGACTGGCCAGGCGCCGCGAGTAGCCGAGAAACAGCAGTCGCCGTCCACTGCCGGGTACGGCCAGCATCGGCTTCGCCGCCAAGGACAGTAGCCAGCTTTTCGACAGGGCAGCACTCCCCCGGCGCCACGCCAGGAGCAGGAGCGCGGCGAACCCGAGGAAGCAGGTTCCCGCCAAACCGGCCAGACCCTCGAGGGCCCATGTCCATAGCTTCGGCATGAGATCCGGCGATCCGCTACCGGGCCCACCGAGCACAGGCCCAGATCCCGACGTGCCCGGGTGCGCTACGGTCTCAGTGCTCCGTGGCACCCGGGCCGTCCAAGCCGCGGGCGCAAACCGCGCGTTGGGCGGCAGGAAGTAGAAGTCGCCGGTCACACTCGAACTGAACCAGGGAAACTGATCCCCACCGAACTCCTTGTCGACCTCCCGGCGCACGCTGTTGAACACCTGGTCGAGCGTCAGTCCCGGACGTCGCAGAGCGGCAAGCAGGTGCTTCGTGAAGAGTCCATTCGACTCCCCGAGCCTCTCCCTGGCCCCGCCGCCATAGCCGGAGGCAAAGGCGATGAACGTCCCGCGACCCGCGTTCATTGGTGCCAGTCTCACGCCGGCATCGAGGATGAGAATGGACAGCTTGGCGCCAGACGCTTCCATGCGGGCCAGAACCCGCTGTGCGCTGTAGCCCCGACTTGGATCAAGGGCACCGGTGTCGATGGGCAGGAGATAGGTCTCACCCGCGACCTGAAAGGCCTGCCCGCTGTAATAGAACAGCGCTACGTCTCCGCGAGCGATCCTACCGCTGAAGCCGCTCACCGCCTCCGTCAATGTCTTGAGGCTAGCGTCAACGACTACGGTGACCCCAAAGCCGGCATGGACCAGGGCCTCCATGATGCCGCGCGCATCGTTCACCGAGCCCTTCAAAGGTGGCATCGGGAACTGGTAACGGGCGTTGCCCACGACCAGGGCCAGGCGACTTTCCCGCACGGGCTCACTGCGGATGGTGCCGCAGAGCGGCACGGATGCGGTCAAACCTACCGCGACGAGGAGCGCGAGCAATCGCCGCACCGACCTCAGCATCTCTCCGCCTTGCCGGCATTGCTCATGAGGCACAACCCCCGGCTACGGTCTCGCGCATGACCAGTCACCTGCGCGTGACGTGGGCCCTCGCCAACCCGAGGGGCCTCCGCCGCCCGCCGGCAGGAGAAAACGCCGCTCTAGGGGTCGCGGTCATCATCTTCATCCTTCCGACGCGGAAAGCGGCGTAATGGTGTACTCATAATCGCGCACTCGCCTTCCGGAGGAGGGCGAACAAGCGCCGACGGCACCGGGTCAACGATGACCGGCGTACCAGTCCATCCGCACTTCTCGCAGACTGGCCGTTCATAAGTGGTGTCAGGGTCAATCAAGTGGATGCCTCGCTCTGGTAATAGCCTGGCCGATCCGCAAGATGGACAGCGATCTGGCACGCCGCGCACGTAGCGAATCAGCCCCGTAGTAAACAAGGAAAGCACCAACTCCGTTGCCGCAACTGCTGCTTCTGCATCGTTGAGACGGACGCCTTTGGCGTGAGTAAGCCAGTTTGTGAATCGCCAGGCGCCGTCGGCGGACGACTTTAAGAGTGCACGGCGATCCTGATGGCCTGAACCGGGAAGGATCACGTTCGCTGCGATCTCACTCCACGAGCGAACATCAGATCTCTTCGGCCTAGGCTCCGGAACCGCGATCATTTCCTGGGCCACGTCGACCAAGGCTATCAATGCTTCGCGGCACCTCATGCCTATCGCCTGAAAGTCTTCCACCTCCTCGGCGTGGCTGAGCGCTTCGTTGGACTCCTCTAGCATTCGCCAGCAAGCGGCCAGTGGTTCAACTGGAAGATCTGTAGGTGACTGGCGCTCAGTCTTAGGAATCCTAAGGCACAACCCAACGTGAAATGTCAGCGCTAGATCCATGTTGGGGAACTGATCTTGAGAGTATAGGCTCGTTGGATTTGTGATTACCCACCATCGCGCACCAGTCGTATGAACATCCCAGATGTCATGTCTTACTGCATGAAGGTGCTCGGAGTAAACTTTCTGCGCAAGTTCGACAGCCTCGTCGGGAGTTTGGCCCGACATGAACTCAAGGACGTGATGGCGCTCCTGCTCAGTGGCTTTCAGCATCCGTTGTCCACTCGCATCACCCGATCCCTTGGAGCGCCTCTGCCGGCTGGGGAATCTGCAGGCCGGGGCGACGCGCGAATGCCCCTTTCCCCCTCGGCCCAACCGGACATAGCCGCCCGATCACCTTCCTACAGGCTGTCAAGAAGTCCTCGCCCTCAAGGATTCAGTTGCCAGCCAGTATAGCAGCTAAGCAGGTGCGCGGTAGGCCGACTACGACACGTTGCCACCCCGGCCTGGCTCGGGCCGATGTGCTGGTGCTCGACGACTGGTGTTTGCACCCGCTGACCGACGCTCAGAGACGCGACCTGCTGGAGCTCCTCGAAGATCGCTACGGCCGCCGCTCCACCGTGGTCACCAGCCAGCTACCCGTAGCGAACTGGCATGAGGCCATCGGCGACGCCACACTGGCCGACGCCGTGCTCGATCGGCTGGTACACAACGCCCACGAGCTGCGGCTCAAGGGCGAGTCGAGGCGCAAGACCCAAGTGCCCATCCCGCCGGCGGACGCCGCATCATGACGCGATCGCGGCGCGCCGTGGCGCCTGGAGCCCCCACCCGCCTGCGAGGTCCCTGGGCCGGCTATGGAAGCTGGCGGGGTATGGAAAGCTCCGGGCCGCCACCCACCCGCCCCCGGACCTTCCCACACCCCTCGGAAATCCTGGGCGCCCGCCCACCTCCCGCCCAGGATTACACGCAGCTCCCACAGCCGCGGCGACGAGGTCATATACACTCTGAAAGAAGACAAGAGGAGAAGCCAAGCCGACCACCTCAACCAACCATGAGCCGCTGCTCGTCGCTCCGCTCCGACGAGTGGTCGCCTTCACCGGAACAGCTGGTCGTCTTCAGCGGAATGCGCATGGGCGCCGACAGCGCAAGAAGTCGCCTCGCATGAGGCCAGCACAAGGGCGCCGACAGAAAGCGCAACCTGGCTCGACGACGCCCGGACGCTCGTACGGGATGGCGCATGGCGCAACGGTGCCAGACCCGCCGCTCCGCGGGCTACCCTGTTGCGTCACTTTCTGCATGGCCAAGCCCTGGCGCTGCCGGTACACCGCCTGGCGCCGAGCATGCCGGTGCCGCCCTCGCCGGCTCTGCTGGTAGCGCCGCCCCGACTCCCGAAAGGTCCGTCGCCGAGCCTCCCCGCTACAGCGTCGAGAGCAGTAGCGCTGGCCGCGGTCGCAGTCCGAGCACACGTAGACCGCACGCTGGCAGAGGTCGCAGATGAATCGCCGGCAGTCGCCGCGCAGGGCTGTCCGGCGTCAACTAGAAGTGAGGGTTGGCGACAATTAGAAGTGCGGGGTCCCTCCTCCGGTTAATGGAGTCCTACCCGGTGAGCCGGGAGTTCTCCGGAAGGGC
>Ga0307477_10000894_pt1 | contig 28160 bp, 23 predicted proteins | sample atmos_gasesECM2C_FD_203316 | JGI IMG/M metagenome (GOLD analysis project Ga0307477, IMG submission 203316) | Hardwood forest soil microbial communities from Morgan-Monroe State Forest, Indiana, United States - atmos_gasesECM2C_515 | ecosystem: Environmental > Terrestrial > Soil > Temperate...
GCCGGGACAAATTTCCGCACATTCTGGCCGGTTAGGGTCCTGGGAGAGATAAGAACCAGCCCCCCCCTTGTCAATTCGCGGAGGTCAGGCCTAATCCGCGCGCTTAAGAACGCGAACGAGTCGCGAGCCGGGATGGAACGCAAGAGGCACGCCTTGGCCCCCAAAAAACGGGCAAAGATCGGCCGCAGGGTCTCGCCCCCGGCTGATGCGGCTATGTCACGGGTAAGGGCCCCGGTATCGCCGCTGGCCCCGCGCAAATTTGCCGCTCTGCCGCCGCTCGCTGGCATTCGTCTCGCCACCGGCAAGGCTGGTATCAAGTACAAGGACCGGGCTGACGTCCTGCTCGCAATCTTTGCGCCGAGAACTCAGGTAGCAGGCGTCTTCACCAAATCGAAAACGGCTTCGGCGCCAGTCGATTGGTGCCGCGAGCATTTGCCCGGCGGGACTGCACGCGTCCTCGTGGTCAACAGCGGAAATGCCAATGCCTTCACCGGCCGCCCCGGAGCCGAAGCGGTGAAGCTGATCGCCGAATCGGCCGCGGGCGTTGCGGGCTGCCGCGCGCAGGAAGTGTTCATCGCCTCTACCGGCGTCATCGGCGAACCGCTGGCGCACGAGAAGATTACCAGGATTTTATCCCAGCTTGGGGACGCCGGCGCTGCGGGCGCATGGCGTGCCGCCGCCGAAGCAATCATGACCACCGATACATTCCCCAAGCTGGCGACGAGCGCTGCCTATATCGATGGCCATCGGGTCACGATCAATGGCATCGCCAAGGGTTCCGGCATGATTGCCCCCGACCTTGCGACGCTGCTCGGTTTCGTCTTCACCGACGCCAATCTGCCTGCGGCGGTCTTGCAGCCTTTATTGTCCGAGGCCGTCTCCCGGTCGTTCAACTGCATCACCGTCGACAGCGACACGTCAACCAGCGACACCCTGCTATTGTTCGCCACCGGCAAAGGCGCTGCCCATCCGGCGATCTCAAAACCGGCCGACAAGCGTTTGGAGCAATTCAGGGATCGCTTGAACGCCGTGCTGCTGGACTTGGCGCTTCAAGTGGTGAGGGACGGGGAGGGCGCCTCGAAACTCATTCAGGTGGATGTGTCGGGTGCCCAGACTCAAGAAGCGGCGAAGAAGATCGCCTTGGCCATCGCGAATTCGCCTTTGGTCAAGACGGCCATCGCGGGCGGAGACGCCAATTGGGGCCGCATCGTCATGGCGATTGGGAAGGCCGGTGAAGCGGCCGATCGCGATCGCTTGACGATCGCTTTCGGCAGCCATGTGGTCGCCGAAAAGGGCGAGCGGGCTGCCGGTTATGACGAGACGCTGGCCGCCAAAGCCGTGGCCGGATCCGAAGTAACGATTTCCGCCGATGTTGGCGTGGGTAAGGGAAAGGCTCGGGTCTGGACCTGCGATCTCACCGAAGGCTATGTCCGGATCAATGGCTCCTATCGCAGTTGACCGGCCCAACATCCCTCTCGTTCTGGTTGCGGCGTGCGTCCTGATCGATCCCCGGGGCCGCGTTCTGATCGCCAAAAGACCGCAAGGAAAATCGATGGCCGGCCTATGGGAATTTCCCGGCGGCAAAGTGGAATCCGAGGAACGCCCGGAAGAAACCGTGATCCGCGAGATGCGCGAGGAATTGGGTATAGCAATACGCGAACACGCTCTCTCGCCTTTCACCTTTGCCTCGCATCGCTATCCCGATTTTCATCTCTTGATGCCGTTGTTTCTCTGCCGCTCCTGGGAAGGGGTTGCACACGCCCGCGAAGCACAAGAAATCGCCTGGGTGAAGCCGAAAGATTTAACCGGTTACCCCATGCCGCCGGCGGATGCTCCGCTCATTCCGAAACTGCGCGATTTCGTGAATCAAGGCTGAGGTTTTTCGCCGGACGGTAATTCTCGCGTCCCGAGCGCGTCTGCCAGTCGTGCTTTTGCCGAACCGGGAGCAAGCGGCTTTTGCTGACTTTCATGCGCCGCCCACCCGGTGAGGAAAACGATCTCGAAGGTGGCGGCAATGCGTCCATCCGGACCCGAGAAGCGCGCGGCATATTCTGCAGCGACGGCACGAAGCAGTCGCCGCGAGAGCAAGCCGCGACGGCGGGCGGCGAGAACATTGGTTTCACCCAACGCACGGAGGTCGGTAAAAAGCTGCGCCAGATCGCGATAACGGACCGTCGTCCGCTCCACATCTGCAACGGGCAACGCGAACCCCGCTCGTTGCAGCAATCCGCCCAACTCCCGCACGTCGGCAAAGGGTGATACGCGCGGCGTCGTGCCGCCGGCGATTTCCGCTTCCGCGGCAGCAAAAGCGAATTTTAGTTCCTTCAGCGTTTCGCCGCCAAATAAGGCTGCGATGAATAATCCGTCCGGCTTCAGGGCGCGCCGCATCTGCACCAACGTTCCAGGAAGATCGTTGACGGCGTGTAGCGAAAGAACGCTGGTTATCAGTTCGAAGCTGGCATCGGCGAAGGGCTGAGCTTCTTCATCCGCGACCACGTCCGCATTGTCCCAACCGGTCCGCAGCCACGAATCTGCGGCCTCCCGAAGGGCCGAAAACGCCGCCCGGCGGGAATTGAGATCGAGCGCGCGCGCAAAGCGCCGGTTGACCGCTCCGATCCGCGCCGCCAGATGTTCTGCCGTTTCGCGCGCAAGAAAAGCATCACTGCCGAGCCTGGCCGCGCGGCTTTGCCTGGCCCTATACGCCTTCCGGTCGAAAATTTTTGGCGGCTGCTCTTTCATCTACGGTAGGATTAAGGACATGAGCGAGGCGAGGCAAATCGTGACCGGACCTGCGCGAATTGCCGGCCGCGGCGTTCGCGCGATGCTCAATGTCTTGTTTCCGCCGCTTTGTATGTCCTGCCGCAGCCGCGTATTCGAGCCGCATTCGCTTTGCGCATCATGCTGGAGCAAGATTTCCTTCATCGGCGGCGCGATCTGCGCGCGATGCGGCATTCCATTTGACGTCGACCCCGGAGACGAAACGCTTTGCGCGGGCTGTCACGCGAAAGCTCATGATTTCGACCGCGCCCGTGCGCTGCTGCGTTATGATGAAGCTTCAAAGCCTCTGATCCTCGGTTTCAAGCACGGCGATCGCCTGGACCACGCGCCGGGGTTTGCACGCTGGATCGAACGGGCCGGCCATCCTCTGCTCGCGGAAGCCGATGTGATTGTGCCGGTCCCCTTGCATCGTTCGCGCCTTTGGAAGCGCCGCTACAATCAGGCTGCGATTTTGGCCCTATTCTTGGCTGGCCTTTCCGGCAAGCCGCACGCTCCTTTGGCGCTCCAGCGCAGCCGCGCGACTCGCAGTCAGGGCGAAATGCCTTCGGCAAAGGCGCGCCGCAGGAATGTGCTTGGCGCGTTCAAAGTCCCGGCTGGAAAGATCAAAGACGTGACAGGCCGCAAAGTTCTGCTGGTCGACGATGTCTTCACCACCGGCGCCACGCTCAATGCTTGCGCGCGGGCGCTCAAGCGCGCCGGAGCAGCCCGCGTGGACGTGTTAACCCTTGCCCGCGTTGTAAGATCGGCCACCGGTTCTATATGAGAGGTGTGGTTTCGAGTCTTATCTATGGCTAAAATCGTAATCTATACGACCCAATATTGTCCCTATTGCGTGCAGGCGAAACGGTTGCTGAACAAGAAGGGGATCGCTTTCGAGGAAATCGATGTGTCTCATGATCCCGAACTGAGAAACATTATGGTTCAAAAGGCCGGTGGCAGGATGACCGTGCCGCAGATTTTCGTAGACGACAAATATCTCGGCGATTGCGACGGCATTTATGCGCTCGATCGGGCAGGCAAGCTCGACGCGCTGCTGAACCCATCATGAGCGAACGCAAACTCAAAGCCGCCTGCGTGCAGCTGCGCTGCGGTGACGATGTCGCCGAGAATGTGCGCAGCGCGTCCGTGCTGATTCGCGCCGCGCAGAAGGATGGTGCCCAATTCATCGCCACGCCGGAGAACACCGGGCTGATGGCTGCCGACGGCGGCGCCAAGCTCGAAAAGAGCTTTGCCGAGAAGGACGATCGCGCCTTGCCGCAATTCCGCGTTTTGGCCGAGGAGCTTGGTATCTGGCTGTTGTTAGGCTCGCTCGCGATCAAAGTATCCGACGACAAAACCGCCAACCGTTCCTATCTCATCGGCCCTGATGGCCGCATCCGCGCCCATTACGACAAGATCCATTTGTTCGATGTGAACCTTCCTTCGGGAGAGACTTACCGTGAATCCAAGACGGTTGCGCCCGGTGCGGATGCCGTGGTGGCGAATCTTCCTTGGGGCCGCTTAGGTTTGTCGGTTTGCTACGATTTGCGCTTTCCGCAGCTTTACCGCTCGCTGGCAAAAAACGGCGCGGAAATCCTCTCGGTCCCTTCGGCATTTACGGAAACCACGGGAAAAGCGCATTGGCATGTGTTATTGCGCGCGCGCGCCATCGAAAACGGATGTTTCGTCATCGCTCCGGCGCAGGGCGGCACTCACGCCAATGGCCGCAAGACCTATGGCCACAGTCTCATCATTGGTCCGTGGGGAGACATTCTCGCCGAAGCCGGAACCGATCCCGGGATCATTTCGGCGCAATTGGACCTGGAAGAAGTCGCCGCCGTTCGCGCGCGCGTGCCGTCACTACAGCACGACCGGACATTTCGTGATCGCGTATAATCTCGTCTGCGCGAAGGGCCACGAATTCGAAGGCTGGTTCCAGAATAGCGGCGCCTATGAGGAACAGGAGGCGGGCGGGGCACTCGTCTGTGCGGTCTGCGGCGACAGCCACATCCGCAAGGCCATCATGGCCCCTTCGATTCGGAAATCGGCGGCAGGCGATCCGGCCCCGGCCGGCGCCAATCACCCTCCCGCCGACCCGCAAAAGGTCCGGCAGTTCATGGCAGGCTATCGTAAGTTCATCCAGGAAAATGCTGATTATGTCGGCCAGCGCTTCCCGGAAGAGGCGCGCAAGATTCATTATGGCGAGACTGAGGAACGCCACATCTATGGCGAGAGTTCGCTCGCCGAGGCACGCGAGCTGGTCGAAGAGGGCATCGAGATCGCGCCTGTTCCGCCGGACCCCGGCGATCTAAATTGATCAGTCGGTGCTTAGCGCCTTTCCGCCAGCACCATGTAGTTCACATCCTTGTCGTTCGAGAGGCGCCATTCCCAGCGCAAGGGATCGAATGAGACGCCCTGGATTTGCCTGGCGTTCAGTCCTGCCCGGCCCAAAAGGCTCTGCAATTCGGCTGGCTTCACAAAGCGGTTCCAATCATGGGTCCCGGCCGGTAGCCAGCGTAAGACGTACTCCGCACCGATTTTTGCTAGCGCCAAGCTCTTCAAAGTCCGATTCAGCGTGGCAATCAGCATGAACCCGCCCGGTTTCAAAAGTTCTGCACAGGCGCCAAGCAAGCCGGGAAGATCGGCGGCGTGTTCGACCACCTCCATGTTCAGGATCACGTCAAAGCCTGCACCTTCGGTGGCCAGGATTTCCGCCGACACCGCACGGTAATCGAGGGCAAGGCCGGTGCCAGCAGCGTGGGCGACCGCCGTCCGCACATTTCTTTCCGAGGCATCGGCGCCGAGAACTTTGAATCCCAAGCGAGCCATCGGCTCGGACAGCAGCCCGCCGCCGCATCCGATGTCGAGCAGATCAAGCCCCACGAACGGCTTTAGGCTCTTGCCGTCGCGTCCGAAATGATCGGCTGCAACATCGTGGATAAATTTAAGCCGTACGGGGTTGAATAGATGCAGCGGCCGGAATTTTCCGTGGGGATTCCACCATTCGGCCGCAAGTGCCGTGAATTTCGCAATCTCAGCTTTATCGACCGACCGCGATTCCAAAGGATCTGCTCGCATCGTGCACGCCCTGGAGTTCCCGCGAAAGCCGTTGAGCCCGGTTAGTCTGGCGTCTATGTATGACCGGCAAAACCCACCCGCGCCAGATACCGAATGTCTACAATTGTCATGAAATTCGGCGGTACCTCAGTGGCCGATATCGAGCATATTCGCAATGTTGCGAAGCTGGTTCAGCGCGAGACGGGTCGCGGTCATCACGTCGCCGTTGTGGTCTCGGCAATGGCTGGCGAAACAGATAAATTGGTCGCCTGGACGCGCCAGCTTGCCCCTCTTCACGATGCGCGGGAATACGATGCCGTGGTGGCATCGGGCGAACAGGTCACGGCGGGCCTGCTCGCGGTTGCTCTTTCGGCTATGGGCGTGCCGGCGCGATCCTGGCTCGGATGGCAAATCCCCATTCGAACGTCGGCAGTCCACGGTTCAGCCAGAATCTTGTCGATTGAAGCCGCTCCGCTGAACGAAAGCCTGGCTCAGGGTCAGGTCGCCGTGGTCGCGGGATTCCAGGGGGTCGCTCCGGAACAGCGGATCTCCACTTTGGGCCGGGGCGGCTCCGACACCAGCGCCGTAGCCCTTGCAGCAGCCTTGAAGGCGGACCGCTGCGACATCTACACCGATGTTGACGGTGTTTACACGACCGACCCGCGCATCACCTCCCGTGCCAGGCGGCTGGAAAGAGTGGCTTATGAAGAAATGCTTGAGCTGGCCTCTTTGGGCGCCAAGGTGTTGCAGACGCGTTCCGTCGAATTAGCCATGGTTCATCGCGTGCCGCTCCGGGTGTTGTCGACCTTCGACGCGGAGAATGGCGGCACGCTTCTATGCGATGAGGAAGACATCGTGGAAAAGAATCCTGTCACTGGAATCGCCTATACGCGCGATGAAGCCAAAATCACGTTGCTGCGCGTGCCGGATCAGCCGGGCGTGGCAGCGGCAATTTTCGGACCTCTCGCCGATGCCGGGGTCAATGTCGACATGATCGTCCAGAACATCTCCGAGGATGGGCGCCGGACCGATCTGACCTTTACGGTAACGCGGGCCGAACTTGATCGCGCATTGGATGCAATCCGGAAGGCAGCACCCCAGATCGGCTACAGGGACCTGGTTTCCGACGCGGGCGTAGCCAAGGTTTCGATCATCGGAATCGGGATGCGGGCGCATCCAGGCGTCGCCCAGACGATGTTTCAGACGCTGGCGCAAAAAGGCATCAACATCCAGGTTATCTCGACCTCGGAAATCAAAGTGAGTGTTCTTATTGCCGAGGATTATGTCGAGCTCGCGGTGCGGGCGCTGCATTCGGCGTACGATCTTGACGCGGCATGATTTATGCTATTTCCGGCTCTTGATGGCGCGGGATTGAGCGCCGGCGGGCGCCGCGGGCAAAATGCCCAAAGAGTGAGCAACGTGATCCGAAACCGACAAATGGCAGGAAAGCCCATCTGATGCCGCCACAGCTCGTAGCCGGCGGCCCCAGAGTTCTTCTGCGCCGCCTGCGCGAGATCATGGCGGAACGGCAGAGCGCTCAGGCGCGCCTGGACAAACTGGTTTCGGTCATCGCGGCCAATATGGTCGCCGAAGTCTGCTCGATCTATTTGCGCCGATCCGGGCGTGTGCTCGAACTCTTCGCAACCGAAGGCCTTAACCGCGAAGCCGTGCACCGGACGAGACTGGGACCGGGCGAGGGACTCGTGGGCTTGGTGGCCGAGAGCGCCGCGCCGCTGAATCTCTCCAACGCGCCGGAGCACCCGAGCTTTTCGTATCGGCCCGAAACCGGCGAAGACCCGTTCCGGTCGTTCCTTGCTGTGCCGATCGTGCGCGGCGAGCGCGTGTTCGGCGTGCTGACGGTGCAGAACCGCACCGCCCGTCATTACGACGAAGAGGAAGAAGAAGCGCTCGCCACGATTGCGATGGTGCTCGCCGAAGTGGTGGCGCAAGGCACGCTGATAGACCTTGCCGAAATCGACGAAGCGGAATTATCGCCGACGCGGCCCGCAGTATTCCGCGGCGAGGGACTGGCCGAAGGCCTCGCAATCGGCACGGCTTTCCTGCACGAACCGCGCGTCAAAGTCGAACGCATGATCGCGGACGATCCGGCGGCCGAACTGCGCCGCTTGGAAGACGCTCTGGAAGAACTTCGCCTTGCCGTTGATGCCATGCTGGAATCCTCCGAACTGGATCTGGCCGGCGAAACACGGGAAGTTATCGAGGCCTATCGGCTGTTCGCACACGATCAAGGTTGGCGCCAAAGACTGACGGATGCCGCGCGGTCGGGTCTTACGGCCGAGGCTGCCGTCGAACGCGTCCAGGATGAAACGCGTGCGCGCATCAACCGCACCAATGACCCATTCCTGCGAGAACGGCTGCATGATTTCGACGACCTTGCTCGGCGATTGCTGCGGCATCTTGCGAAATCCGCCGGCGGGCAAGCCGAGATGTTGCCCGAACACGCCATTGTGGCGGCACGCTCGATGGGCCCGGCCGAACTGCTCGATTACGGACGCAACCGGATCGATGCCCTGGTCGTTGAGGAGGCTTCGCAAACCTCGCATATCGCCATTGTCGCGCGTTCGCTGGGCATTCCACTGGTGGGCGGCGCTGAAGGGGTAGCAGACACCGCTCGTGCCGGCGATCGCGTTGTCGTCGACGCCGAAACCGGCGAGGTCCATATCCGGCCACCGGAGGAAGTCGTTGCCGCGTTTCGCGCCAAACAAGCGCTTTTGGCGCAGCGCGTCGCGCGCTTCGCCGCGATTCGCGATGAGCCCGCAGTCACGCGCGATGGTGTCCGGATCAGCCTCAATATGAACGCTGGACTGTTGCTCGACGTCCCCCACCTTGTGCAATCCGGCGCCGACGGCATTGGCTTGTTCCGCACCGAGCTGCAATTCATGATCGGCTCCAACATGCCGCGGCTTGGCGACCAGATCGCCTTTTACCGGCAAGTCCTGGATGCCGCGGGCGAGAAGCCTGTTGTCTTCCGTACTCTCGATCTTGGCGGCGACAAGGTCCCAAGCTATGGCCGTACCGTGCGGGAAGAAAATCCGGCGCTTGGCTGGCGTGCTATTCGCATTGCGCTCGATCGCCCGGCTTTGCTGCGTTACCAGGTGCGCGCCCTGATCACTGCAACAGGCGGACGATCTTTGCGCCTGCTGCTGCCGATGGTCACCGAAGTGGCCGAATTCGAAGCTGCGCGTGCTCTGATCGGCAGGGAAATAGCCCGCGCCGGACGAGTCGGCCTCAAACTGCCGAAAGAACTCTACCTCGGCGCTATGGTCGAGGTGCCTTCGCTGCTGTTCGAGTTGAAGCAGATCATGGCTGCGGCAGACTTCATTTCGGTGGGCTCCAACGATTTGCTGCAATTCATCTTCGCCGCGGATCGCACCAATGCGGCTGTGGCAAAGCGCTACGACACGCTCTCGCCGGCGGTGCTCAATCTGGTCCGGAGGATCGCCGATACGGCGCAAGAATTGGACCGGCTCTCGGAAGTCTCGATTTGCGGCGAAATCGCAGGGCGGCCGCTTGAGGCCATGGTTCTGATTGGGCTCGGATTTACCTCTCTCTCCATGCAAGCAGCCATGATCGGACCGGTTAAGATGATGGTTCGCAATCTCGATACACGCGCGCTTAAGCCTATCGTGAATCGGCTCTGTGAAAGCGCGGCCCCCAGCGTGCGGGTGGAACTTAGCCATTTTGCCGAAAACCATGGCGTGCCCATCGGCCGCTCATAGTTGCGTGAAGGCCGGGATGGAACCCCGTATCCCCTTTGTGGTAGACGGACCCTTCTGGTTTAATCGTAACCCGGGTAGTAGGTGACGCGGGATTTGCCCGAAATCCCATGCCTCGCTCTGAGTAATATGACAGGCCAAATGACAAAAATAACACGATTGACCCTGGATCAGGGCGGCGGACTGGAGCGGCGGCGCCTGCATCTACGCGAGATTTCGGACGATTCCGACGCGCCCTTGGAAACTGTCGGTCAGGACTTAAGGAAAGCCCGCCAACGCAAGGGTGACGACCTCGGCAAGATTTCGCGCATCCTGAAAATCCGGAAGGACTATCTCGAAGCACTCGAGGAAAGCAATTTTGATTCGATTCCAGGGCGCGCCTATACCATTGGCTTCGTTCGGACTTATGCTACTTATCTCGGCTTGAACCCGAATGAATGTATCGAACGATTAAAAGCGGAAATTGCCGGGCGCAGCGAAGCCAAGGAGGCAGTCCAAGTCACGACCCCTCGGGACCGCAAGCTGCCCCCCGGAGGCGTCGCGCTCGCCGTACTTTTGCTCCTGGCAGCCGTTTATGTCGTCTATTATGTGGCGGTCGCGATCAGCAGAATGGGAGCGCCACCCGTAACACCGGTACCGGCGCGCCTGAGTCAGGCAGCGCTCGCGCCGGTAACGGCGCCACCGCCGCCCCCAGCCGCTTCGCCAGACTCGATCATTCCCACGCCAGCTCCCGCAGCCGAGAAACCTCCGCCCGCCAAGACCGAACCATTGCCGCAGGGCCGGGTTTACGGCCCACAGAACGTCTCACGAGTCACGCTTCTCGCGCATAAGCCGGTGCGCGTGACCGTTCTCGGTCCAGAGAACAAGCTCTATCTTGATCGGCAGCTGCAACCAGGCGATTCGTACAAGGTTCCCAACTTACCTGGCTTGACGCTTTCCACCTCCTCGGGCGATGCACTGGAAATCATTGTCGACGGCGGCTCCAAGGGGTATGCGGGAAAGGATGATTCTGCGGCGGAAAACATGCCGCTAAACCCGCAGGAACTGGATCGCCACGGATGAGCATCCGGCCCTACCGCGACATCGTGCGGCGCAAATCGCGCCAAATCCGCGTGGGTTCCGTCGCGGTCGGCGGCGATGCACCGATCTCAGTCCAATCGATGACCAATACGCTGACATCGGATGCAGCCGCAACGATCGCTCAGGTGAAGCGCTTGGAAGATGCGGGCGCCGACATCGTTCGCGTTTCCTGCCCGGATGAAGAATCCACCGCCGCCTTGAAATCGATCGTCAAGGCCTGCCGCGTGCCGATCGTTGCCGACATTCATTTCCATTACAAGCGCGCCCTCGAAGCAGCCGAGGCAGGCGCGGCATGCCTGCGCATAAATCCCGGCAATATCGGGTCGAAAGATCGCGTCAGGGAGGTCGTCAAGGCTGCCAAGGATCACGGCTGCTCGATGCGTATCGGCGTCAACGCGGGATCTTTGGAGAAAGATTTGCTCGAGCGTTTCGGCGAGCCTTGTCCAGAAGCCATGGTGGAAAGCGCGCTGCGTCACATGCGGCAGCTCGAAGAGAACGATTTCTTCGAGTTCAAGGTTAGCGTCAAGGCATCGGACGTCTTTCTTGCGGTCGCCGCCTATCAGCAGCTTGCGGACATCTGCGACTATCCCTTGCATCTCGGAATTACCGAAGCGGGCGGGATGATCCCAGGGACAGTGAAATCCTCCATCGGAATGGGCATGCTGCTGTGGTCCGGCATCGGCGACACCATTCGCGTGTCGCTTTCCGCCGAACCCGAGGAGGAGATCCGCGTCGGTTTCGACATGTTGAAATCGCTCGGCCTGCGTCACCGCGGCGTCAATATCGTGTCATGCCCGTCCTGCGCCCGCCAGGGATTCAACGTCATCCAAACTGTGGGGATTCTCGAAGAGCGTCTGAAGCATATCGCCACGCCGATGTCGCTTTCGATTATTGGCTGCGTCGTGAACGGCCCGGGCGAAGCGCGCGAAACCGATATTGGCTTCACGGGCGGCGGCGCGGGAGCGGGAATGATCTATTTGAACGGAAAACCCGTCTATAAGCTCGGCAATAAGGCGCTTGTCGATCATGTGGTCGAACTCTGCGAAAAGAAAGCCGCCGAAATCGAGGCAAGCCGCCACGCGCTCGACCGGCAGTAGCTGCTCGTCGTTCAAATGATCCCGGACGCAAAACTCGAACGTGTATTGGATCGCTTTCATGCGATCGAGGCCCAGCTTGCATCGGGACACTCGGGCGAGTTCGTGAAACTTTCGAAAGAACACGCGCAACTTTCGCCGGTGGTAAACGCAATAACGGCCTACAAAAATACGCGGGACGCGCTCGAGGAAAGCGAGGGTTTGCTGTCCGATCCCAAATCGGACGCTGATTTGAAAGCGCTTGCGGCCGAAGAAACGGAAATCTTGCGCAAGCGGTCTGCCGCCCTCGAACGGGAGGTGCAGTTTCTCCTATTGCCCAAGGACTCCGCGGATAATTCCAGTGCCATCGTGGAAATTCGCGCCGGCACTGGCGGCGAAGAGGCTTCGCTCTTTGCCGGCGATCTTTTGAAGATGTACACGCGCTACGCCCAATTGCAGGGCTGGAAGGCCGATTTGTTGTCGCTGAGCGAATCCGATCTCGGCGGCGTCAAAGAGGCTGTTCTCGCCGTGGAAGGTGAAGGGGCCTACGCCAAACTGAAATTCGAATCCGGCGTCCATCGCGTGCAGCGCGTGCCCGTGACCGAGGCCTCGGGGCGCATCCATACGTCGGCGGCCACGGTCGCCGTGCTGCCCGAACCCGAGGACGTGGACATCAATGTCGAAGATAAAGATTTGCGCGTCGATGTTTATCGTGCCAGCGGAGCAGGCGGCCAACATGTGAATAAGACAGAGTCCGCCGTACGAATCACGCACCTTCCGACAGGCATCGCCGTGGCCATGCAGGAGGAAAAATCCCAACATAAGAACAGGGCCAAAGCGATGAAAATTCTTAAGGCGCGGCTCTTCGAAGCCGAACGCGAACGGACCGAGCGCGCGCGCGCGGCAGAGCGCAAAGGCCTCATAGGATCGGGCGACCGATCGGAGCGGATTCGCACCTATAATTTTCCGCAAGGACGCGTGAGCGATCACCGCATCAATCTGACGCTTTACAAGCTCGACAGAATTCTTTCAGGCGACGACCTTTCGGAAATCGTCGATGCGTTGATCACCGAAGACCAGGCAAGCCGCCTCGCTGCGGAAGAAGTGGACGCAGCATGAATTGGCAGCTCCAGCTTGGAAGCGCGGCCGAAAAATTGCAAACCGCCGGGATCCCATCGCCGCGGCGGGAAGCAAGGCTGTTGCTCGCGCACGCGCTGCGCGTCAGTCCGGACGCGATAGTCGCCGGCAATTTGCCGCTTATTTCCGCCGCGGCGCTCGCGCGGTTCGAAACAGCCGTGGCGCGGCGAGCTGCCCGCGAGCCCTTAGCCTATATCCTCGGTTCTCGCGAATTTTGGAGCCTGGATTTCGCCACTGCTCCAGGCATCCTTGTGCCTCGGCCCGAATCCGAAACGCTCGTTGAAGAAGCGCTACGACGGTTTCCGGCAAGCCAGGGACCTTTGCGCGTGCTCGATTTAGGCACCGGCGCGGGGTGTCTTCTGTTGGCGTTCTTATCGGAGAGGCGGAGCGCTTCCGGCTTGGGCGTCGACAATTCGGACTTTGCCCTCGCCATTGCGCGCCGCAACGCCGATTCCTTGGGACTGGCCGATCGGACAAAATTCACGCGAAGCGACTGGGCCGAGGGTGTCTCCGGCGCATTTGATGCGATATTTATCAATCCGCCCTACGTCGCGACGTCTGATTTAGCCCATTTGGAGCCGGAAGTGGCTCAATACGAACCGCGGATGGCGTTGGATGGCGGTCATGACGGGCTGTCAGCCTATCGCCGCATTGTGCCCTCCCTGCCGGCCTGCTTGGCTCCGGGGGGCATGGCTTTTTTGGAGGTCGGTCAAGGTCAAGCCAAGGCGGTCGAGGATCTGCTGGGTGAGGCAAAATTGAGCATGGACGGAACCGTTTGCGATCTCGCCGGTATTCCTCGCTGCGTGGTTGCCCGTTTAGGCCGGCAACGAAATAGTTCAAAAAACAATTGGCAATCGATACGCGAAGCGGCTAAGTTCCGCCCCGCTGGGGAGTGAAGGGTCCGGCCGCCGCGAGTAGCGGAGGAGCCGGAGAAAGCGCGGACAGCGTCGCCCTTCGTGGCATGAGAGCTCGGAAAACGCGCAAACCACATGATGGGCAAAATTGCGCGCGTGCGAGCTTAAGGAAAATGCGTTTGGACATGGCATTGCAACATCGCATGACGCGGGACATTCCCATGTGCGGCGGGGGCCTTGTGCCCGTCCGTACCCGATACTCACTGATCAACCTTAAGGGGAAAACGTGAAACGCTCACGTGGACGCGGCCGCCGGCCGCAAAACAACCATAACCGGGCCTTCGATTCGACCGGACCTGACGTGAAGATCCGCGGAACCGCGGCGCATGTTTACGAGAAATACCTGCAATTGGCCCGCGATGCCGGCTCTGCGGGGGATCGCGTCATGGCCGAAAACTACCTTCAGCATGCCGAGCACTATTTTCGCATCCTGATGGCCCAGGGACCGCAAGCCAGCCAGCCCGGTTTCGTGCCCGGCGGCGTCCAGCAGCAGCCCAACGGTAGCCCCGATGGACGGATCCCAAGCGCCGGCGAGCAGCCAGCCTATCCCCAGCCTGTAAACAGTGCTCCATCGTTCAGCCTTGCGGATGCCGATGACGAGCTCGAAGAAGGTGACGAGGCGGCGTAATTCGGCCGTTTTGCGGGATTTTCGTCTCTTGTCTTGACCGAGATCAACGCCACATAACCAAAGTGCGGTGCCTTAATTAAGGGCCGTAGCGAGCTCGACGCATTCTCCAGCGCTTTCGAAGGCGGGAATTCGGGCTGAAGGAGTGGCATTATGGATTTCGAGAAATTCACCGAACGCGCGCGGGGTTTTATTGAAGCAGCGCAGAATCTCGCAAACCGATCGAATCATCAGGTTTTAACCCCCGAACATCTTTTGAAAATCCTTCTCGACGATGAGGAGGGTATGGCGTCGAATCTTATTCAGGCGGCGGGCGGCCGTGCCGGGGAGGTTCGGCAGCAGGTCGAGATCGCGTTGGCGAAGCTGCCCAAAGTTCAGGGAGCGGGCGGGCAAGTCTATCTCGCGCCGGAGATCGCGCGGGTGTTTCAGCAAGCTCAGGACTTGGCAAAAAAGGCCGGCGATTCTTTCGTCACCGCCGAGCGTCTTTTGCAGGCTCTGGCCATGAGCGCGGGAACGCCATCGGCAAACGCCTTGAAGAATGCGGGCGTAACGCCGCAAGCGCTCAACAAAGCAATCAACGAACTGCGCCAAGGGCGAACCGCAGATAGCGCAACCGCCGAAAATGCCTATGACGCGCTGAAGAAATATGCACGCGATCTCACCGAGCTCGCGCGGCTGGGCAAGCTCGATCCCGTGATCGGCCGCGACGAGGAAATTCGCCGCACGATTCAGGTACTTTCGCGCCGGACCAAGAACAATCCCGTGCTGATCGGCGAACCGGGCGTCGGCAAGACTGCGATTGTCGAAGGCTTGGCACTTCGCATTGTCAATGGCGACATCCCCGAATCGTTGCGCGACAAAAGGTTGATGGCGCTCGATATGGGGGCGCTGATCGCCGGAGCGAAATTTCGCGGCGAGTTCGAGGAACGGCTGAAGGCCGTGCTTTCGGAAATCACCGGCACGGCAGGCAAAGTGATCCTTTTCATCGACGAGATGCATACGCTGGTTGGTGCCGGCAAGGCCGAAGGCTCAATGGATGCTTCCAACCTTTTGAAGCCGGCGCTCGCGCGCGGCGAGCTTCATTGCATTGGCGCGACCACGCTCGACGAATATCGCAAGCACGTGGAAAAGGACGCCGCATTGGCACGCCGCTTTCAGCCGGTATTCGTGTCCGAGCCCTCGGTCGCCGACACCATCTCGATTTTGCGCGGTCTCAAGGAGAAATATGAAGTCCATCACGGTGTCCGCATCACGGATGCCGCAATTGTTGCTGCCGCGATGTTGTCCCATCGTTATATCAGCGATCGCTTCCTTCCGGACAAAGCGATCGATCTGATGGATGAGGCGGCGAGCCGTCTGCGCATGCAGGTCGATTCGAAACCTGAGGAATTAGACGAACTTGATCGCAGGATCATGCAGCTGAAAATCGAACGCGAAGCTCTGAAAAAGGAAATCGACAAAGCCTCGAAAGACCGTCTGGAGAAATTAGAAGTCGAGCTCGCGGGCCTCGAGGAAAAATCAGCGGCCCTTACTGCACGATGGAACGAGGAAAAGAAATCGCTTCAGGGTGTGCAGAAATTGAAAGAAGAAATCGATCGCGCGCGGCAGGAACTCGATATTGCCCAACGGCGCGGCAATCTGGCCCGTGCCGGCGAACTCGCTTACGGCGTGATCCCCGATTTGGAGCGTAAGCTGAAGGCAGCCGAGGAGAAAGGTAGCGAACGTCTTGTGAATGAGGCGGTCACCGAAGAGCACATTGCCGGTGTTGTGTCGCGCTGGACGGGTATTCCAGTCGACAAAATGCTCGAAGGCGAACGTGAGAAGCTGCTCCATATGGAGAGGTCTCTGGAACGCCGCATCGTCGGCCAAGATGAGGCCGTGCGTGCCGTTTCAAACGCGGTCCGGCGTGCCCGCGCAGGACTTCAGGATCCCAATCGCCCCATCGGATCGTTCCTCTTTCTTGGTCCGACCGGCGTCGGCAAGACGGAGCTGACCAAAGCGCTCGCGGCGTTCCTGTTCGACGATGATAACGCGATGGTTCGCATCGATATGTCGGAATTCATGGAGAAACATTCCGTGGCGCGTCTCATCGGCGCGCCTCCGGGCTATGTCGGCTATGAAGAAGGCGGCGCGCTGACCGAAGCGGTCCGTCGCCGGCCCTATCAGGTCGTGTTGTTCGACGAAGTCGAAAAAGCCCACCACGATGTGTTCAACGTTCTGCTGCAAGTCCTGGACGACGGACGTTTGACGGACGGGCAGGGCCGGACGGTTGATTTCCGCAACACTGTGATCGTTCTCACCTCGAATCTGGGCACCGAATATTTGGCCGCGCAGCCCGAGGGCGAGGATTCCACCGCCGTTCGCAGCCAGGTCATGAATGCGGTGCGGACCCATTTCCGGCCCGAATTCCTCAATAGGCTGGATGAGATCATTCTTTTTCATCGGCTGACGCGGTCTCAGATGGACCGCATCGTCGACATCCAGATCGACCGCCTGATGAAGCTTCTGGCAGACCGCAAGATCGTGGTGAAGCTCGATGCCAAGGCAAAGGGCTGGCTCGCTCAAGCCGGTTACGATCCGGTTTATGGCGCGCGTCCGTTGAAACGCGTCATTCAGCGCAGTCTTCAGGACCCGCTAGCGAACCTTATCCTGCGGGGCGAAATTGCAGATGGCGATACGGTTAAAGTCTCGGCCGGAAAACGCGGCCTGATCATAAATGGTGTTGAGGTCGAATCGGCGGGCGAAGGAACGGCTCTCTCGGGCGGTGCCGAGCCGCCCAGCCATGCGGTGCATTGATCGATTTCGCTATTCCGAAATTGTCGCCTGAGCCAGCTTGGGTTGGATTGGCAGCGATGCTTCCAGCGTTTCGATGCGGTCGCGTTCGGTCAAGAATGCCCTCAATTCCCTGCCTTCCAATTTGCGGCCGGAGGCAATTTTCACCGTGGCGGGATTGACCGGTGCATTCTTGATTCGAATCTCGTAATGCAGATGCGGACCCGTAGCCAAACCGGTCATCCCGCTATAGGCCACGACCTCGCCCTGAGAAACATGCGCGCCCGCCCGGGTCTGTGGCGCGAAGCGCGAGAGATGGCCATAGGCCGTCGAATAACCATTGCCGTGATCGATTACCACGAAGTTGCCGTACTCTCCGGCTCTTCCTGCGAAAGTGACCTTGCCGCTGCCGGCCGCCATCACCGGCGTGCCGGTGGGAACCGCGAAATCGATGCCCTTGTGCATCCTTGTGTAGCCGAGGATCGGATGCAGCCGCGCGCCGAAGCCCGATGAAATCCTGGCGCCGTCCACCGGCGTCTTCATCAACATGGATTTGGCGCTCTCGCCGTTGGCGTCGAAATATTCCACCGCTCCATCGGCGCTTTCAAAGCGATAGAGCAGGTGCTTTCTACCCGAAAGCGTCAGCGAAGCGGCAAGGATATCGCCTGGTTTGGCTGGCTGGTCGTCGGGCGTGAAGTAATGGCTGAAAAAGACCTCAAACAGGTCGCCGGGGTGAATGTCGCGCTGAAAGTCCACTTCGTAGGAAAACATATGGATAATTTCGACGACGACGCTCGCCGGAATACCGGCCTGTGTGGCCGTGAGATACAGGCTTGAATCGATGGCGCCGCCCGTGTGCTGATAGCGTTCCTCAAGTTTGCGCTCCACATTTTCGGCAAGGTAGTAGCCATCCGGAGCTGTGAGATGCACGGTGATCAGATGATCGATGCTGGGCGCAAAAGTCAGCTTTAGCAATTTTCGCTCGGAAGAAGAATCTTGATCAACGCCCGGTTGCTCGTCTGATGCGATCGCTGCGCTGGCAGGCCCAAAAGTCGCTTGGAAAGCTTGGCCGGACCGGATTTTTTTCAGGCTGTAGACCGGCCTCAGCGCATTCATCACGGCCGTCGCATCTTCATCCGATACGCCCGCTTCTTCGAGCATGTGGACAACCGTATCGCGGCTGCCGACTTTCAGCACGCGCGTTTCGATCTGGGGTTTGGTCTGCGCTTGCTCGCCCGAGAGCAGGCGTTCGATCGGGCCGGTGATGCTCGGCGCAATCAGGCCGGCCGAGCGGTAAAGCTGACCGGAATCTTCGCCCGGAATTGCCGGAATCGCGTGCAGGCCCGCTAGCTGCAAGAGAAGGTCGTAGGGAAGCACGGCCTGTTGCGGCGCCGGCTCATAAGCGCGCCCGGTCGAGGAGGGCGTAGCAGCCAATGAGAGCCAGCTCACCGCAATAGCCACGGAAGCGGTGATGGTCGTGGATACCAACGCCCAGCGGGCGTCTGGCAACCGCAGCACACGATCCGCTGCATGACTCAATCCACATAGGAATCCCGCAATCCTCGTCAGCGCTTTGCGTCGCAAGGTTCTAATCCTGTCTTCGCGCGGACAGAGGTGCCCCCCGGCCGCCCTTCAGTGATTGCCCTGGTCTTGCTTCCGATTTGCTTCAACCGTAGCAAGCCGTTTCACTTTGCTGTGTTCCATCTCTCCGGAACTACAGCTTGGCAGATCGCCATTGCAGATCCGCCAGCACTTCCTCGACATCGGCCGGGCCGAAACCCGACCAGTCTGTGCTTCATGCCTGACAGTTTCGTGAGGGGCAATAAAAAAATCATGAATTGTTGCAAAGAAACATCAACTCTGAATCACAGAGCGGCCGCGTTGAAATAATCATGCGCTTCATTCCGCGGGCTGTGCGATCGCATCGGGAAGATCTAGTCGGCGAGCGCGCTTGAGCCACCACATGCTCAGACCGGTAATCGCAAAGAGCAAGGGGAGAAAACCGGACAAAAAAACTAAAATTGTCCAAATCACTCCCAAGCCCTGGCCGTAATGCAGCACACGCAGCCACAGCAGCATCTGCTTGCCTGCCGTGTCATTGCGCGGATCGACGATGTCGAGAATTTCAGGTCCCGGACCAATAAAGGTTGAGATTTGCGGCGCGCCGTCTCCGACGACATTCGGCACCATCGTCACCATGTAGACGCCACCCCCGCGCGGCGGCAATTGCACTTGCAGGAGTCTTGCGTGGGGAACGGCGGCAAGCGCAACGCGGGCAGCTTCGTCGGGGGTAAGAGCCTGCCTGTCGTGAATCGTCTGTACAACTTTTTCGTCTATCGAAGCTTGCGCAAGCACGGACTTAAGCGGGAGTACGCTGCCCACTGCCGATTGAAACGTCACCGGAAAGGCGAGATCGACGCCGCTGATGCCGACAATGAGAAAAACGATCAGGCTCCAAAAACCAACCGCGCTGTGCAATTCGCGGTTGAGACGAAAACCCCTGGCGCCTCTCCTGACGCCGAAGGCGAGGCGCCATTGCCCTTTTCGCGGCCACCACAAGATCAGTCCCGACACCCCGAACAGCACCATTGCGATGCCGAGAAAGCCGACTGTCTGCAGCCCATAAAGTCCGGGAGCCATCAGGGCTATATGCAAAGTACGAAGATTGCGATCGAACGCGCCGGCGCGGCGCCGTTCGGCGCTGCCAAGTATTTTTAAGGAGACCGGATCGACATAGATGGTGCGCCCGACAAAGTTCTGCCCCTGAGCCAGTCGCCGGCCCGGGGGTAGAGCGATCTGAACCGCTGCGGCTTGTCCAACATGCGAGGGCAGCGCGATTGCTGCCGCGGGCCACCCGGGGGGTGCGGCCTTCTGCGCCGCTGCAATCATATCGGCAATCGGGTGGGCTTCGCCTCGCGCCGGTGCGGACGGAACGGAATATTCCGTAACCGCATCGATCGCGACAATGATGCTTCCGGAAATTCCGATCACAATGAACGGGACAGCAAGGATCAGACCGGCCCAAAGATGGACTGACTGCAATCCGTTGCGGAAGGCGCGCCAAGTCATGCAATCTTCCTAATACCCGATGGCGATGCCATCCTTGCGCATCTCCGTGGCGCCCCAATAGACGCCGTTCTTCTTGTCCTTAAGAATGGCTTGATAACCGCCGAAACCCCCGCTGCCGGGCACAAGCTGATGGCCGCGTTTGGTAAGCTCGGCGCGCACCGAAGGCGTAATCCCCGATTCGATCTGCACCACACCCACTCCATGCGCGGGCTGTCCGGTAACTTCAGTTCCTCCCGCGTGCCGAAATCGCATGAAATCGCCTGCTTCCTGCACGTTCATACCAAAATCGATCAGGTTCACCAAAACCTGCGCGTGGCCTTGGGGTTGCATGTCACCGCCCATCAAACCGAAAGACAAATAAGGCTCGCCGTCTTTGAGCACAAATCCGGGAATGATGGTGTTAAAGGGCCGCTTGCCCGGCGCATAGACATTGGGCGAATGCTCGTCGAGCGAGAATAGCGCTCCCCGGTCGTGGAACATGAATCCCAACCCGTCAGGCACAAGACCCGAACCGAGATCGGCATAATTGGATTGGATCAGCGATACCATCATGCCGTCCTTGTCGGCGACCGTGAGATAGGTCGTGTCGCCCGGACCCAACTTGGCCTCGCCCGGCCCGATATTCGGATTAGCGCGATCCATGCGAATCAGAGTCCGTCGTTGCTTCGCGTAATCCGCCGAGATCAGGGTTTTCACTGGAACTTTCACAAACTCGGGATCGCCGAAATATTTGACCAAATCCTCATAAGCGAGCCGCTTGGCTTCGATCATGACATGCAGCGCATCGGCGGAGCCCGGTCCCATTTTCCGCAAATCATAGCCCTCAAGGATTTTCAGCATTTCGAGCACGGCAACACCCTGGCTATTGGGCGGCAGCTCGTAGACGTCATAGCCGCGATAATTCACCGAAACCGGATCGACCCATTCACCGTGATGGGCGGCAAAATCGTCAAAGCGCAAATCGCCCCCGATGCGGCGGAAATAGGCATCCATCGTCCGCGCGAGCGATCCTTTGTAAAACGCATCGCGCCCGCCTTGCGCCAGAGTTTGATAGGTGCGCGCGAGATCGGGATTTTTGAAAATCTGCCCTTGAGCCGGCGATGAATCATTGATGAGATAGGTGTGCTCGGCATTCTCGAACTCCTCCACGTCGGTGGAGAGGGCGAGGTTCTCCATATTGGCGGCCCATAAAGCCGAGATGTATTGGCTAACCGGAAATCCATCGCGCGCGTATGAAATAGCCGGGGCAAGAAGTTCGCCCATCGAAAGCTTGCCGAATTTGTCGTGCAGCGCATACCAGCCATCGACGGCGCCCGGCACGGTCACCGAAAGCGAGCCAAAGGCCGGCACGTAGGGACGGCCACCGAGTTTGCGCCTCAGATCGGCTAGCGTACGGCCCTTGGGCGAACGTCCCGAACTATTATACCCGTAAAGATGTTTGCTTTTCGGATCCCAGACGATCGCGAAAAGATCCCCGCCGACGCCGCACGAGACCGGCTCCATTAAACCGAGCGCGGCATTGGCCGCTATCGCCGCATCGACCGCAGTGCCGCCTTTTTTCAGAACATCGATTGCGATCTGGGAGGCCAGCGGCTGCATGGTTGCCGCCATGCCATGCTGGGCAATGACGGGAGCACGCGTCGCGAAGGAGGCGCCGACATAGCGGTCTCCGTTTCCAGCCGCAAAGCTGTTGGCAGCATACAAACTCGCCATCAGGATCATCCCCAAAAATCGCAATCGCACAGCCAAGCTCCCTGGGACTATTCCGGCAGTTTCACATGGCACGAAGGCGAGCCCTGTTTTTCGAAATAGCGCTGGTGATAGTCCTCGGCCGGATAGAAATTTCGCAGCGATTCGATCGAGGTCACAATGGGCTTGCGAAAGCGTCCCGCTTTGGCCAAGGCGTCCACCTTGGCGCGCGCGAGCGCCGCCTGTTCCGGCGTTTGTGTAAAAATCACGGAACGGTATTGCGACCCAGTATCAGGGCCCTGACGGTTCGGCGTCGTGGGATCATGATTGGCGAAGAACACGTCGAGCAGCCGGTCATAGCCGACCTTTGCCGGATCATAGGTCACCTGCACCACTTCAGCATGGCCGGTCGTGTCGCTGCACACCTGGCGGTAGGTTGGGTTTGCTACCGTCCCCCCGGCATATCCGCATACGGCGTCGGTAACGCCTGGGACCTCGCGAAAGAAGGATTCCACCCCCCAAAAGCAGCCGGCGCCGAACGTCGCTTTTTCCATCATCATCCCCGCAAAATCCGCCGGACTATAAGCTGCACCCGGCTTTCCGTCACCGGGGAGAGCTCACTTGATCGCAATCATCGCCCGGCCTATGCGATGCCATGAAAATTGTCATAGTCGGCGCTGGAATCGCGGGACTCGCAATCGCCTGGCGGTTTGCCGCCGGCGGCCGCAGCGTGGAAATCGTTGAGCGGGGCATATCTGGCCGCGGGGCCACCTGGGCCTCGGCGGGCATGATTGCGCCCGGGTCCGAACTTGGCGGCGAAACCAGCGCAATGGCCGAGTTCGCCCGCCAAGCGCGCGTGAAATGGCCTACTTTTGCCAAAACACTCGAAGACGAGAGCGGACACGCGATTGACTATCGCGAAACAGGGTCGCTGCTGGTTGCGGAGACGGCCGCCCAAGCTGGCGTGTTGCAATCTCAGGCAGCCGACCTTGCGCGCCGCGGAATTGCAGCCGCTTGGCTGATGCCTGATGAATTGCGCAAGCGTGAGCCCTTGCTTTCCCCCAGGCTCCTCGGCGCGCTTTTTGTTGCGAGCGATGCACAGGTCGATAATCGCGCGCTTTCGACAGCACTACGCGCCGTTCTTCAGAATGCCAATGTCGCATTTCACGAGCATTGCGAGGTCCGCTCTATCGTGGTTCAGGATGGGCGCGCGCACGCCGCGATTACCGATCGAGGCACGATAGCAGCCGAGTCGATCATTCTTGCTTGTGGAGCGTGGCTGAACCGCATTGGCGGTCTTAGCCCCGAGGATTTGCCGCCAATAAAACCTGTCAAGGGGCAGATGGCGGCGTGTGTGCCGCCTCCCGGAATCGCGTTGCCGCATTCGCTGATCTGGGCTGACGATGTTTATCTCGTGACGCGCGGCGATCGGCTCTTCATTGGCGCCACGGTCGAAGACGTAAGTTTTGACGTCTCGGTTTCACGCGAGGCCTGCGATAGGCTTTTGCACTCAGCGGCGCGTCTTGTGCCGTCGCTTCCAAGCTGGCAATTGGCCGAAATGTGGGCGGGGCTTCGGCCGCGCGCGCCGGACGATGCACCGGTGCTGGGACCAACGGCAGTCGATGGCCTCTATGTTGCCGGCGGTCAATTTCGCAACGGAATCCTCTTTGCGCCGGCCATCGCCGATTTCATGCACGATCTGGTGCTAGGCAAATCTGTCGATGCCTTGTTTCGCGTTTTCGACCCTCGGCGCTTCACGCGCAAAGCGGCATAGATGACATTCGACCTGCATCCCCGGCTTGCGGCGGACACCGCGTTGATTACCGATTGGCCGCTATCGCGCGTGCTGTTGATGAATGACAGCCGCTTCCCCTGGCTCATCCTGGTGCCGCGCCGAGCCGGCATAGCGGAGTTGTTTGAGCTGGACGACAGCACGCGCGCGACGCTGATGGACGAAATTATCCGTTCAAGCGAGCGGCTGAAGAGGTGGGCCAGGGCCGATAAAATCAATACCGGAATCGTCGGCAACATTGTGCGGCAACTGCATGTGCACGTGGTTGCCCGTGCCGAAACCGATATGGCTTGGCCCGGAACCGTGTGGGGAGCAGGCCAGCCGATTCCTTATACCGCACCAGACCTGCAACGCGTTGTCCGGGCGTTTCGGCAATTTCTGGATCAGTAAAGGAATTGCTCAGCCAAAATCCGTTCGTCGAGGCTGTGGCCCGCATCGAACAGCATGGTGACGGCCGTGCTTCGGTCTTCGGCGATGGTCACCGCCGTCACTTCGCGCACTTCGATATTATCCGCAGTAGCGCTGACGGGGCGTTTGCCCGGCTCGATAATCTCGAGACGGATTTTCGCCTGATGCGGGAGAAGCGCGCCGCGCCACCGCCTCGGCCGGAAAGGGCTTAACGGCGTTATGGCCAGAAGCGCGGCGTCGATCGGCAGAATGGGTCCGTGTGCAGACAAATTATAGGCCGTACTCCCCGCCGGGGTCGATACCAGGATGCCGTCGCAGATCAGCTCCTTGAGACGGATCTTGCCGTCCAGCAAAATGCGCAGCTTCGCCGCTTGGCGCGTTTCACGCAGGAGCGAAACCTCGTTGAATGCAAGCGCTTCGACCGCACCTTGCGGAGATTCCGCCTTCATCAGCAATGGATGGACGCGGGCCGATTCCGCCGCCTTGAGCCGCTGAGCAAGGTCATCCTCGCGAAACTCGTTCATCAGAAAGCCGATGGAGCCAAAATTCATGCCGTAGATTGGAATATTCCGGCCGAGAAATCCGTGCAGGGCCTGAAGCATGAACCCGTCGCCGCCGAGCGCAACGATGACGTCGGCGTCTTCCCCGGCATCGCCGTAGCGTTTGCGCAGATTCGCCAGCACGGCTTGAGCTTCGGGCGCATCGGAGGCCACGAAATGGATTTTTTCCGGCATAAGGAAAAGTCAGCCGCCGGTGAGCGACATTTGGCGCGCAACCGATGGCCGATTGTGGCGGCGGTCGATAATGAAATCGTGCCCCTTGGGTTTGCGGCCAATCGCTTCGTCGATAGCCGCATCCAGCACCGCGTCGTCTGAGGAGGCGCGCAAAGGCGCCCGCAGGTCAGCGGAATCGTCCTGGCCCAGGCACATATACAGCATGCCCGTGCAGGTCAGCCGAACGCGATTGCAGCTCTCGCAGAAATTGTGGCTGAGCGGCGTGATGAAGCCGAGCCGGCCTCCCGTCTCACGGACATGCACGTAGCGTGCGGGCCCGCCGGTGTGTTCGTCCGAGGACTCCATCATGAAGAGTTTCGCCAGATTGGCTTTGACCAGCGACAGCGGCAGATATTGTTCGGTGCGGTCGGCATCGACATCGCCCATCGGCATGGTTTCTATGAGGGTGATGTCCATGCCGCGGCTATGAGCCCACCTCACGAGCTCCGGAATTTCCTCTTCATTGATGCCGCGAAGAGCCACCACATTGATCTTGATCTTGAGACCGGCTTCCTGCGCCGCCTCGATCCCTCCAAGAACTTTGGTGAGATCGCCCCAGCGCGTGATCTTGCGGAACTTGTCGGCATCCAACGTGTCGACCGAAACATTCACACGCTTCACTCCGCTCGCCGCAAGTTCGGCCGCGAACCGCGAGAGCTGGCTGCCATTGGTGGTGAGCGTCAACTCCTTCAGCTCACCGGTGTCGAGGCGCCGGCCAAGCGAGCGGAACAGTTTCAAGACATCGCGCCGCACCAGCGGTTCGCCGCCGGTCAAGCGCAGTTTGTTGACCCCTTTGCGGATGAATGCGCTGCAAAGCCGGTCAAGCTCTTCGAGCGAGAGCACGTCGGCTTTCGGCAGAAAGCTCATATGTTCCGGCATGCAATAGGTGCAACGGAAATCGCAGCGGTCCGTCACGGAAACCCGCAAGTAGCTAATGGAACGGCCGAAGGGGTCAATCATGCGGTTAGATGTAGCAGCCACGGCCACCAATGCCAATTATGCTGTCACGCGCCTGTGATGGCTTGGCGGCCTTTATTGCGAATCCGCCGTCGGACTGGTCAATACCTCCTAAAATGCTATGAAACCTGGGGCAATAGAGGCCTGAAGCCGGGCCGCCCGCCGCTGTTTTTTCGGAGTCGAGGGCATGAATTTCGGTATCGGGCAGCCGGTCAGACGGAAAGAAGATGTTCGCCTCGTCACCGGCAAGGGGCAGTATCTCGATGATATTCGGATCGACAATGCCGCTTATGCCTATTTTGTACGCAGTCCTCACGCGCACGCGCTCATTCGCGGCATTGATGCTACCGCTGCGCGCGGCAGCCCGGGCGTAATCGGCATCCTCTCTGCGCACGATCTTCCCGACACAGGTTACGTTCCGGTGCGTGGCATATTGAAGAATCGCGACGGCTCGGCCATTCAACAATCGCCCAAAAAACTCCTCCCCGCCGACAAAGCACGCTTTGCCGGCGAAGCCGTCGCGATGGTGGTGGCGGAGACAGCGGCGCTCGCCAAGGACGCCGCGGAGCTGGTCGTAGTCGATTATGAGCCGTTAGGGGCCGCCGGGACTATCGAAACTGCGCCCCATGCGCCGCCGGTCTGGGACCATGCACCGGGCAATCTTGTGTTCGATTGGAGCGATGGCGATGAATCTGCCTGCGCCGCCGCCTTTGCTCGTGCGGCGCGCACGGTCAAACTGGAACTGGTGCAGAACCGGGTTGCGCCCAATCCCATGGAACCGCGGGGCGGCATCGGAATCTACGATTCCGGAACGGACCGCTACACGCTTTACACCTCCACTCAAGGCTCGAGTGGCATTCGCGAACGCCTTGCAGCGCCGGTGCTGAAAATCCCGCCGGAGAAATTGCGCGTGGTGACTCCGGATGTCGGCGGTGGATTTGGCCTCAAGACCTCCGTCGTGGTTGAACTTGGGCTCATTCTTATCGGGGCTAAACGTTTCGGCCGCCCCGTGAAATGGATTGGCGAACGGGTGGAAGCATTCCTTGCCGACGGTCATGGTCGTGATGTCCGCATGACAGGCGAACTCGCGCTCGATGCCGACGCGCGCATTCTCGCGCTAAGGCTTACCAGCGCGGCCAACATGGGCGCCTATATGACACACGTCGGACCGCTCATTCCGACCATGGGATTGCGTGTGATGGGCGGCGTGTACCGCGTCCCAATCGTATACGCCCGCGTGAAAGGTTATTTCACCAACACGACGACGGTGACGGCTTATCGCGGCGCAGGCCGGCCGGAAGCCATCTATGTAACCGAGCGGCTGATGGATCTGGCGGCGGCCGCCTTTGGTCTCGACCGCGTGGAGATTCGCCGTCGCAATCTGATCGCAAACGAGGAATTGCCTTACCGGAACTGGAAAGGCCTCTCCATCGACTCGGGAGACTTCATCGCGAATCTCAATGAAGCCGTGAGCCGCGCCGATTGGGACGGCTTCGAGGCACGGCGCCGCCAATCGGAAGCCCGCGGCAAAGGACGCGGGCGCGGCGTCAGCTACTATTTTGAAGCTTCGGGCGGGCCGCCTGGCAGCGAGCCGGCCAGACTTCATTTCACGCCAAACGGAGCCGTCGAAGTTTTTGTCGCCACGCAAACCAACGGGCAAGGACACGAAACCACCTTCGCCCAACTTGTGGCTGAAACGCTTGGCGTGCCCTTCGAATCGATAACGATCAAGCAAGGAGATAGCGATGACGGTTTGTCCGGCGGTGGCACGGTGGGTTCGCGCTCGCTTCAGACTGCCGGCAGCGCAATGGCATTGGCGATGGAGAAAATCCTGCACAAAGGAAAAACTGCTGCGGCCCAAATTCTCCAAGCCGGTAGCGCCAACGTGGAATTCGAAATCGCCGAAGGTTTGGGCCGCTTTGTTGTCGCCGGCAGCTCGCGCAGTATCGCGCTCGCGGAACTTGCTGCCCTCCTGAACCGGGAGCGCCTTGCTGGGTTCGAGAACGGGTTGGACGAATCAGCCGCCTTTGAATCTCCGCCGACCTTTCCCAATGGTTGCCACATTTGCGAAGTCGAGGTCGATCCTGAAACCGGTGTCGTCGCTATCGATCGCTACGTGGTCGTCGACGACGTTGGTCGCGTGATCAATCCGCTCATCGTCGAGGGACAGATTCACGGCGGGGTGGCGCAAGGCTTGGGCCAGGCTCTCATGGAGAACTGCGTCTACGATCCCGATTCGGGGCAACTCGTCACGGCGACCTTTGTGGACTATGTGATGCCGCGCGCCGACAATATGCCGAATCTGGATATTTCCTTTAAC
>Ga0307477_10000896_pt1 | contig 28109 bp, 16 predicted proteins | sample atmos_gasesECM2C_FD_203316 | JGI IMG/M metagenome (GOLD analysis project Ga0307477, IMG submission 203316) | Hardwood forest soil microbial communities from Morgan-Monroe State Forest, Indiana, United States - atmos_gasesECM2C_515 | ecosystem: Environmental > Terrestrial > Soil > Temperate...
TTTCCGATGAGCATATACCATTTAATTTGGAATTCGACGATTTCGAGCTTCTGCCACGTCATTCCGGAGACGCTCCGAAGCTCCTCACCGATTTTCACGACGGCTCATCGCGAACCTCGACCGGAGGATATTGGACTTTCGATTGGCCGGACGAACCTGACGCAACGTTTGATCTCGTGGCTCCCGGGAGGCGCGGTTTTGGCTACGCCGCGCGCGTGACCGGTCATTTTGATGGCACCCAGTTTCCTCGTCTGCATGCCGTCTTTAGTGCGAATGCAACTCCGATCGACCTGAGTGCGTTTTCCGGGGTTCGCTTCTGGGTGCGGGGAAACGGGCAATTCCAGTTCCAAACGATTCAGCCCACGATCGTGGATGCGGACAATTATTCCACCGGCTTCCTGCAAGCGGATGCTGAATGGAAACAGCTCACGATTCAGTTTGCGGATTTGAAACAAGCCGGCTGGGGCTTCTGGACTGATTTCACCCCCTCCGCGCTTACTGGTTTTCAGATCGTCATTCTAAGCCGTGTGGGCGATCCGGATCGCCCGCCCTCGGGATTGTATGATGGCATGATTTCACCGCTTGAGCGCTACCGCATCCGCGGCGCAATCTGGTATCAAGGTGAAAGCAACGCCCTTAGCGCTTTTCAATATCGCACGCTACTGCCTGCCCAGATCCGCGGCTGGAGAAAAGGGTGGGGCGAAGGCAACTTCCCATTCCTAATTGTGCAATTGCCCAACTACGGAGGCAGCCCCGAACTCGGCGATTCAGCGTGGGCTGAGTTGCGCGAGGCCCAACTGCTGACTGCCAAGACGGTGCCGAATACAGGCATCGCCGTCACGATTGATCTGGGCGACCCGAAAGATCTGCATCCTCCCAGAAAACGTGAGGTCGGCGAGCGTCTGGCTCGGTGGGCGCTCGGAACCACCTATGGCCAAAACGTTGTCTATTCCGGGCCGCTTTACGAATCGATGCAAGCCCAAGGGAACGAGATCCGCATCCGATTCGCTCACACAGGCTCAGGCTTGGAGGCCCGCGCGGGGGGTCCACTAAAGGGCTTTTCCATTGCCGGAGCAGACCGAAAGTTTCATTGGGCCGACGCCCGCGTCGACGGCGACACGGTTGTGGTTTCAAGTCCCGATGTTGCCGCACCCGTTTCCGTCCGTTATGCTTGGGCAAATAGCCCGGATTGCAATCTTTACAACAAGGACGGTTTACCGGCCTCTCCGTTCCGCACGGATGATTGGCGCGGAATAACAGCGGAGGGCCAATAAGGTATACCCACGAATTTTTCAGGGGATCGTGGAAGACGAGCTGACTCGTCCATGGACCAGGATCGGAGGCGGCAGGATGAAAGAGCTAGACAAGGAGTTTGAAAAGCCCGCACTGAACCACCCGCTGCCTGGTTCGTTCGTTTTGGCAATCCTGACGTTCGTTTTAATTACAATTCCCATGTACGCGCAGCAACCAACAAGCGTGCCAAAGTCTTCCACGCTCCCGGCTGGACCATGGTCACCGTTGGCTCTTGGAAAACCCCTGCTTCGCGATCCGATCTGGGTTTATAACGATTGGTCCGCCTACGACGAACTTTCCGACAACATTCCTCTGACCGAAGAGCTCGCCATAAAGGAACTCAATGAACTCGTCCGCCTGAAGCGTCGCGGCGTTCATTTTGATTACTACATGATGGATGCGTTCTGGTTCGCGCCAGACGGCGCCTACCGCGCTTGGCGCAAGCCCAACTGGCCCAACGGTCCCGACCGATGGATCGCAGCATGCCGGGCTAACGGAATCAAGCCCGGGCTCTGGTTCAGCACGAACACTCTTGTCAAAATCAAAGCCGCTCCGCAATGGAAGGATTCCCTGACCGCGAACGGCGGTGCGATGTCGTTTGCCGAAGGCGGATTTCTGTCCGACTTCATGAACGTTCTGCAGTATTGGTATGACCGCGGTATCCGCATGTTCAAGTTTGATTTCGTCGCGTTCAATGCCGCAACGCCAGCGACCGAAAAAACCGAGAAGCCCGAAGAAATCGTCACGCGCAACCAGGACGCTTTCCGCAATGCGCTGAAGGTTTTTCGGCAGAGGAATCCGGATGTCGCGTTCATCGCATTCAACGGTTTTGGAGGCGATGTGGAATCCACCGCCGGTCCGTTCCCGTTCCGTAACCCGGTTGATTTGCGCTGGCTTGAAGTTTTCGATTCGATCTACTCGGGCGATCCCCGGCCATCCGACGTGCCTGAGATGAATTTCTGGCGCTCGATAGATATTTACAGCGATCATATGGTCCGCCGATACGAGCAGAGCTTCGTCCCGCTCGAACGCATCGATTCGACGGCATTCATGGTGGGAAATACCGGCACGATTTATTACCGCAAAACCAATGCCTGGCAAGGGATGATGTTATTGACGGCGGCGCGCGGCGGCTGGGTGAACACAATTCACGGCAACCTTGAATTCATCGACGACGCAAAAGCTCGTTGGTTCGCCAAAGTGCAATCGATGTATCTGCAAATGGATTCCATGGGCCGCACCAAAACGTTTGGTGGGATTCCGGGCGACCTGGAACCCTACGGCTTCGGCTCGGTCAATCCCGACGGCGCGCTCTATTCAGTCGTGAATCCCGCGCAAAGCATTCAGTCCATTCGCATGCCTCTGCTGACCCGGATACAGAGGCCCAATAGCAACGGCCGCCTATTGTTCCGCGACGCAGGCTTCCTGCCTGTGCTCAACGGAGATTCGATCACTCTCGGCCCGGGTCAATTGGCGCTCGTAGGCTTCGGGAAATATGCAAGCGCAGCTTATGACCTTGGCGTACAAGCCGACGTCGTGATTCCCCTGTCCATCGAGCCACGGGTAGCACATTTTGCGGCCATTGACAAAAATATGGTCGAGGCCAGCATCGCTGTGCCGGACCAAGGCGACTTGCGAATCGTGATGCAACAAAAGGACTCCAAAGGACAGATTCAGCGGAGTTGGAAGGGTGGCCCCCCTACTGGCCTCAACATGGGTAAATTTTTTGTGATCAGCGCCTCCCAGGAAGGAAAACCGTTGCCGGTGAAAATCAATTACGACCACGTCATTTGGAGCGGACTGTCCTGGGCGGTTGGAGAAATTCCTCGTACTGCCTTTAAGACGGGAAAGGAAATTAGAGTTCGTTGTTCGTCCGCGGATGAAGATGAGAGAGAGCTCGAGGCCAAGGTCTACGTCGTCAACTACTCAAAATGATCGCGCCCAGGCTCGTTTCTGAATCTGTGCTCGCGCCTCAAGCCTTGCGAGTGCGAATCCCTCGTTTGATGAACGGCGCAAGCTTTCCGTCCGTCGCTTTACGATCCGTAATCAGCAAATCGATGCCCGTCGGTGGACAGATCAAGGCCGTTCCGATCACACCGATTTTGCTGTGGTCGGCGACGGCGATTTTTTGCCGCGCCTGTTTCAACATAGCTTGATGAATGGCCGCTTGGTCGGGATAATTTGTCGTCATTCCATGAACCGGATGTGCGCCGTCCACCCCGATGAAAGCTTTATCGACAAAAATATCACCGACATTTGCGATCGCCGCGGGTCCGATCAACGCAAACCAATCGCCGCTCAAGAATCCGCCGGTCAGGCATACTCGTACGTCTTTGCTGTGACTCAGCTCCATCGCGATGTTCACCGCATTCGTGAGAACCATCAATCCTTTGCGACGACGCAGGTTTCGGGCCACCTGAGTTGTGGTGGTGCCCGCTCCGATCGCAATTGTCTCGCCGTCGGAAACCAATTCCGCTGCGGCTAGGCCGATCAATCGCTTTTCCAGCGCGCGCTGTTGCTCTTGTTCTTGAAAGGAGGATAGATGCCGGAATGGCTCGTAAAGAAATTGCTCGATGGGCACCGCGCCCCCATGCGTCCGGCGGAGCAGCCCGTCCTTTTCGAGTTCGGCCAAGTCGCGCCGGATGGTGGAAGCAGAGACCGTCAAGCGCTCCGCCAGTTCATCGACCATCACTTTTCCGTCGCGGCGCAATTGACGCAGGATCTGCTCCTGGCGCACGACCGAAACTGAATCAGGAGTTGTGGGAATCATAAAGTGTTGAGCCGAGCGCGCCAGATACTATCACAGTGCGGGTGAGCTTCACTGCGATGGCGGTGTTGGCTTTGTTTCAAGAATCGCCGGATTCGCCGGGAAAGTGCCCTTCTGTTTCATGTCGTTTGCGCCCTCACCGCCGGAAACCGGCTCTTGCCAGACGATTTCTTTTCTCAGAGCTACAAAACCAGTCGGACGATAAATGGAAATGCTCAGCGTCCAGGATCTCGAGGACGATCTTGGAAATCCCTCTTCGATCTGCATAGCGGGTCCGATTTCCCCCAATTCCTTCTCGCCACTTGCGACCACCTCGTTATCTCGGTTCCGAAGCTCCCATGCGGCATGATAGCCGTGCAGGGCATAGGACGGTAGCTCATCTGCTCGCCGGCGCTCGATTTCCGCTCGAAACCCGGTCGGTACAAAAGGATATTGGTTGTCATTCTTCCAGCCGGCGGTCAGCTTCACCGGCGAAGTCTCCTCCTGCCAAACATAGTAGGAGGGGCGCCGCTGGCGATTCTGTTCAACCAGGCCCATCTCCACGTAACCATTCGTCAATCCCGGCCTGAGATTTCGATGCGAGCGGTAGTCCTGGTAGCACCAAAATATCGCTCCAGCAATCCAGCTGTGCTTAGCGAACTCAGTCAATTGATCGTGAATGACCTGCGCGCGCAATTTGTCACCATTGGCGGAACTCTGCGCGAAAATGGAAGCCGCCCCGAATTCGGAAACAATTGCCATTTTGTCCGGAAAAGTCGCGTGAATGTGCTGGATCACTCCGGGCAGCAAACTTGCCGGACCGTGCCAGGTGCCGAAGTATTGATTCCACTCCAGAAAGTCGGCATATTGAGATGCGCTCTTGGTAGCCTCCTGCACTCCGGGCAACAGATCATCCGCGAAGGTGACGAAACGATCCGGATCGAGTGATTTTTCCCAATCGCGCATTTGCCGGACGTATTCGATACCCTCCGGCGAATGGATCTCGCACTCGTTGCAGACGCTCCAGGCAAAAATGCTGGGATGATTGAAGTCCTCATCCACCATCTCGCGAAACATTTGCTTTGCCAGCGCGCGCACTTCCGGATTCCCAAGCTGCCTGCGATCGAATTGCCAGAGAGGAATTTCCGGCACAAGAAGAATCCCATGCCGGTCGCAATAATCGAGAATCTCCGGCAATTGCGGATAGTGAACCGGGCGCGTCAAGACCACCTGAAGATCCTTCATCTCGTCATAGTCGTGCTTCCACGTTCCGCGCGTCTCGGCTAGGCCCTCCCACGGAGAATCCTCATGCCGCGTCACGCCGGTAAGGCGAACCGGCTCTCCATTTAAGTAAAGCGAGGCATCATGAATTTCCACCGTCCGCAGGCCGAAATGGCTGCTGATCGAATCCAGTCTCTTGCCCCCCGGATCGGAGAGGTCCGCATCGATCTGATAGAGATTCGGGTGATCGAAATGCCAAAAGTGTGCGGACAGAATCCGAAGTGACAATTCGGCTTGATGCGTGCCGGGTCCGATCTCAATTTCCATCTGTTTCTCGATCGCCGGATCGGTCCCAACATCCAAACGGGCACGGATATTTAGAATAGCCTTCCTGGCACGATCACCAACGTTTTCCAGAAAGACGCGGTCGGTAACCACTGCATCCTGACCTTGCAATTCGGTTCGGATGCGTTGGCGGCGCAGTAGAACAGATTCGTTGGACGTCAGCCATACGTCACGAACGATGCCACCGTAATGCCACCAGTCGTACCAAAGATTTCCAGTGTTCTTCAAACGAAGCGCCAGACCCGGAATGCTCGCCTCGGTCGGACGATTGTCGATTGCGACGGCTAGGAAGTTCTTTGCGGGCAGATTTGCCGGGAGCGCAAAATAATACGAAGTGTGGCCACCTTCGTGCGAACCGAGTTCCGCGCCGTTCAGCCAAAGACGAGCGCGATAAAATGTCGCACCGAAGTGAATTTCCAGGTGCTTTCCGCGGTACTCCTCGGGAATTTCAAACATCTTGAAATACCAGGCAATCCCCTCATAATCTTCGTACTCGCCTATGTTCCAGGTGTGAGGAACTTGTACGGTTCGCGTGCCGTTAGGCATATTTTTCCACCATCCTTCGGCTTGTCCCCGTCCCTGGGCATCCACGCGAAATTGCCAATCGCCATTCAGGGTCTCTCGCGTCGCAGCCGACAAGCTCCCAGCAAGGCCCATGAGCGCGCACAAAGTGAGTGTGGCAATCGCCCATCGCACGGGAATCCAGCGAGCAATTCGCACTCGGCTCACCTATCTCACACCAAACAGAATTTCCATGGTTAGTTGATCGAGACGCTCGTACGGCAACTTCCGCGATGCAAGCCTCGGGCGGTCGAAGGAGTGTTCCAACAAAGCTCTCGCCCCCTTTTTCGAATACTCATCCACCGCAGGGACGTCGTCGTCCGCCCTTCCGAGGTCCTTCAGCAGCGACTGAATCTCTTTGTCGGCGTTGAATCGCGCCGCTTTCTCTTTCAGTATGAGATATGTGCGCATGCATCCGCGCGCAAAATCTTTTACGCCTTCGTAATCCTCGGTGCGGTACGCGTGCGCGTCGAAATGTCGCGGACCCGCGTAACCCACGTCCTCGAGAAACTTCACCAGAAAAAAAGCCCCTTTTGGATTCGCGGAACCAAAGCGAAAATCCTGGTCATATCGCCCGATCACTTGATCGTTTAGATCGACGTGGAAAAGTTTCCCCGCCTCCCACGCTTGAGCCACGGCATGAAGGAAATTCAACCCGGCCATCGTCTCATGCGCGAACTCAGGATTGACGCCGACCACCTCAGGATGATCGAGCGTTTCGATGAATGCCAGGTAGGCGCCTGTCGTCGGCATATAGATGTCTCCACGCGGTTCATTGGGCTTTGCTTCGAGCGCGAACCGAAAACCATACTTCTGATCTTTCGCATACTCCGTCAGATAATTCACCGCCTCCCGCAGCCGTTTCACTGCCTCTTCCGGTCGACGGCAAGCATCCGTCTCGGTCCCTTCACGGCCTCCCCACAGGACGAAAATCTTTGCTCCCAGTTCGGCGCCGAGATCCAACGCGCGCATCGTCTTCTGCACGGCATACGCCCGCACGCTGGGATCGTTGGCGGTAAATGCCCCGTCGCGGAAAACGGGAGTGCTGAAAAGATTCACGGTCGCCATGGGGACGCAAATGCCGTGCGCCGAGAGCGCTTTTTGAAACTCGCGCACAATCTTGTCACGCTCGGCGGCGGAAGCGTCGATGGGTACGAGATCGTTATCATGCAGATTCACACCCCACGCGCCGACCTCGGCCAACAATTGAACCAGTTCTACCGGGCGGCGAACTGCCCGAACGGGTTCCCCGAATGGATCGCGGCCCGGATTGCCGACGGTCCAAAGGCCAAAAGAAAACTTATGTTCAGGCTGCGGTTGGAACTTGTCACGTACCATACGTGCACCTCGCGATTGCAGAAATAATCCGACGTTAGGGCTCAGCCTCAATTCACTTCCCGATAGATGTCCCGCAGTGCCGGGTACACTCGGCGATATGCTGCATATTGTTGCTCCATCCGGCGCATGCGCTCAGGGTCTGGCTCCACTCGCTTGGCGACGCGCACTGCAATATCGCAAGCGGTATCAACCGAAGGCCACACGCCTACACCTACTCCCGCGAGTAAAGCGCCTCCGTAGGCGGCTCCTTCTTCGGCTTCAATCAATTCCACGGGCATTCCGTAAATGTCGGATTGGATCTGCTGCCACAATCGTCCGCGCGCGCCTCCGCCTCCGAGTCGAATTGACTTCACCGGCAGCTTCAGCTCATCGAAGATGGTCAGCGTATCACGGAGACTGAAAGCGACGCCTTCCAGGATTGCGCGAATCACGTGCGCACGAGTATGTTGCGCCGTAATTCCCACGAGCGCACCGCGAGCCTGCGGATCCAAGTGTGGAGTGCGTTCACCCATCAGATATGGTGTCCAAAGAAGGCCGTCCGCTCCTGGTGGCGCTTTGGCCCCCTCGTCTGACAGCCGGTCGTATGGATCTCGCGTGGCGTCACCACTCAGGCCAAATTGATCGCGGAACCAGCGCAGCGAAAGCCCGGCGGCTTGCGTTACTCCCATTACGTGCCAGCGCCCCGGCACAGCGTGACAAAACGTGTGTATGCGGCCCTTCGGATCAAGAAACGGGCTGGCGGTTGCCGCGAAAACCACTCCCGAAGTCCCGATCGTCGCGCTCACCGCGCCCGGCCGCACAATTCCCATTCCCACCGCGCCTGCCGCTTGGTCGCCAGCCCCGGCAACGATGGGAGTGCCCGCGAGCAAACCAGACGCGCTCGCGCCTTCTTTCGAGACATGCCCGCTGATTTCATGCGATTCAAGAACGACGGGGAGCTGATTATCGCGGATGCCGGACAGGTCAAGCATGGGCTTCGACCACTCGCGCCGGGAAACATCGAAAAAGAGTGTCCCGGATGCTTCCGCCACGTCAATGACGCGAGCCCCCGTCAACCGGTATCTGAAGTAATCCTTAGGGAGCAACACGGTGTGCACACGCGACCAAATCTGCGGCTCATGCTGTTGCACCCACCAAATCTTCGGCAGCGTAAAATTTGTGAGAGCAGGATTGGACGTTAGCGCGATCAGCCGTTTTTCGCCGACTCGTTGTGTGATTTCGCTGCATTGCACATCTGTGCGCTGATCGCACCAGATGATCGACGGACGCAGCACTTTTCCGTGGGCATCGAGAAGTACGAGGCCGTGCATTTGTCCGGTCAGCCCCACACCCGCAATGTCACCCGCTGGGGTTCGGCTCTTTGCTAGGCAAGCCTTGATCGCACGGCAACCAGCATCCCACCAGTCATATGGATCTTGTTCTGCCCAGCCAATCTTCGGCGATTGAATGGGTGCATGCTCGGCGCTCGCGGAATTCAAGACACGCCCACCTTCATCTAACAGCACGGCGCGCGTGCCAGTTGTCCCGATGTCTATTCCCAGAAGCTTTGCCATGTCTTCAATTTTCCCGGTGCCTATGAGGCGTAGCCGCGAGGGTGCTTTTGCCGCCACCGCCAGGCTGAGGCAATGATCGACTTCAAATCGGAAGTTGGCGCAACCCAGCCGAGAACATTTTTGGCTTTCGTGGCGTCGGCAATCAACCTTGCAGGATCACCCGGCCTCGGCGGCTCCATTCGAATACGTATCTCGCGTCCCGTTACCTGGCGAGCCGATTCAATTACCTCGAGAACGGAATAGCCCCGTCCGGTGCCAAGATTCAAAAAGTCTGATTTCCCGCCACGCCGCAGATGCCCCAGCGCCCGGATATGCGCGTCCGCTAGATCAACCACGTGTATATAATCGCGAACGGCCGTGCCATCTGGCGTCAGATAGTCTTTCCCAAACACGGAGACTTCCGGCCTTTCTGCCTCAGCGGCCGATAAAATATTAGGAATCAAATGTGATTCCGGCTCGTGATGCTCTCCACATTTCTCCGTTGCTCCCGCCGCGTTGAAATAGCGCAGCGCGACAAACTTCATTCCGTAAGCCGTTTCGTAGGAATCGAGCAATCGTTCCATCAATAGCTTTGACCAACCGTACGGATTGACGGGCCATTGACGTGTCCGCTCGGAGATCGGAATTTGCTCCGGCTCTCCGTATGTAGCGCATGTAGAGGAAAATACCACCCGGTGCACGCCCAATTGGACAAGCGAGGACATGAATGCGATTCCTTGTTCCAAATTGTTCTCGTAATATTTTGCCGGTTCCTGAACTGACTCCCCCACATAGGCCATGGCCGCGAAGTGCACGCACGATTCAAGTCCGTGCTCTTTCGCGATACGAGCCAGCAACGCGCGGTCACCAACGTTTCCCAGGTAAAACGGGATGTCTTCGTCAATGGCCTGACGGTGCCCACGTGCGAGGTCATCCAATACCACTACCCGTTCTCCTTGAGCTCGCAAAAGCTCAACGGTCACGCTCCCTATATAACCCGCACCTCCGGTGACTAAAATTGACATTATTTGCCTTTCGAGTTTAATCCGCGCCAACACCATCGCTAGCCGAGCAATAATCTAGCTCTGAGATTGAAGGCGCAAAGTGCCAAATTCATGCGCACCCGGCGAAGAACCGATAAAAAGATACGGTCTGTGGCCCGTGTCGTTGTAATATTTCTCCGCCACGCTTTCCACTGCCCCTTCCCCCTTATCGCCGAGAAAGACGACGGTTCCGCCGCTGCCACCGCCGGTAATCTTCGCGCCATACGCTCCGCGTGCAGGTCCAGAGTCCCGCCAATGTTGAACCAGCAAGTCCGTCCGTGGCTCTCCCAGACCACACGCAGAATAGCTCGCGTGTGACTGGTACATTAGCTCGCCGAGCAACCGTAGCCGAGACTGGCCGGGTTTGCCTCGCAAGAACTCACCAAAAGCACGTACGCGAAAATTCTCGTAGATGGGGTGAGCGGTCGGCACGCGCACGGCATACTTTTGTTCCGGGCGAATACGCGTCACAACGTCGGTCGTGCCCTTATAGCGCGATACGAAATCCGCGCCTCTCATTTCGGCGGGCAGTGATCGAGCGTAGACTTTTTCGAACTCGGAGGGCTCGAGATTCGCGAGATAGCCTCTCCAATTCGGATCCTCGATTTTAAGCGATCCATCCTCCTCAACCTCACCGACACGAAGTTTTGCAATGTCTGCCATCATGCGATATCCCATGAAGGCGCCCGCGCGCACGTCGCCGTATGCAGCGCCGGTGACCGCATGACGCACCCCAGAATCGAGACCTGCTATCTCGATGCCATCGGGAATCGGAACGAATCCCTTCACCTGTGCTTGCTGGCATAGGAGTGCAAGCAGACGATCCGACTTTCCACATGCCGCGCTCATTTGGTCCATCACACCGCACGGTGCGCCGACTACCAGATTTTCCACTTTCTGACAAAGAAGCGCGATCTCCATAGGCTCTATATTTAAGTTCTCCGCTGCGGCCACCGCATGCATGACAGCCACTTCCAGAGCGGCGGAAGAACTTACGCCTTTTCCCTCCGGGACATGTGAATCAATAAGTAAACGAGCGCCTGCTTCAAATCGGACCGACTTCTCACGCATGAGGACGAGAAAAATGCCCACAACATAACCGGCCCAGCGATCCTGCGGACGGCGCTGGAAAAGTGTTCGGGCCTCGGAGTAATCAACGGGCCTTCCGTTTCTTTCTAGCTCCGCAAGCGCCATATCGAATGTACGCGCTGGCCGATGGTCAGCTTCGTTCGCCAGACTTACGATTCGAATTTCGCGCTCCCGTGAATGCTCGAGCGCGACCAGGGTCGCTTCCCGAATCGGCATTTGCAACACGAGCGATCCTGAGTAGTCCGCAATCCCACCCATCACGTCCAACCGCCCAGGCGCCCGCGCGACAATTAGCTCCGCGCCCTTGGTGAAAAGGGTCCGTGCTTCAGCGCTTGGATGGCGCCGCAAAGTCTGCAGGATATCTACGAATTCTTCGACATCCGCCAGGCCGCCTGTATTCCCTTCGACGATTCGATACATGAGCAGCCTCACAAACGCGCGAAAGTGTTGCCCACGCCGTGATGGAGGGGCCTCGAGCAGATTCAAGACTTATGCTGGTCCGGATGAGTTCCTTAGTGTTCAGGACCAGTCGTCTCCTGGATCAACGGCAGCAAATCCTTGTCGATCGTAGCTTCGTCGTCGCCCACATGGGCTCGAAACAAGTACCATTCTTCGCTGTGTTGTGCGGATTCGTTTGCTCCGAGCGTCGACATCGGGCTGAGCGTCTCGATCTCTAGCATATTCGCGTCCGTATATGTTTCGCAGTTGCTGTTGAAATCGGGATACCGGGCGGAGCTGTCATAGCCGAAGCGATCGATGAAAATTTCGCCATCCATCGCATAAGCGGCCCACCCCCGGGTATTCGTCATTCCAATTTTTTGTGGAACAGGCCTCACACCACTTTGCCGGAGTTCGATGTAGCGCGTTCCCCAACTCCAGCGCGGATCTTTCATGTCCGTGTAACCCCACATCGAGAGCGCGCGAACTGGCAATAGATGGTCTGAATGGGCACGGTAGGGTTCTTGCGGAAAAATCGCCCGCCCGCCTTGCGCCAGCGACGACAGTGCCCATACCGCCAAATTCATTTCAACGCGGCTGCGGTTGGTGAGGCGGTGAAGTAGGGTGACGCGATTCCGACCTTCGTCCATCGTGACTTCAATTTCTTTCTCAATTCCCGCCGAGTCCGTTTTCTGCATCAGTTTGAGCGTCCGGCCGTCCCACGCGTATGCAATCGGCGAATTGTCCGGCGCGTAGGTTTTCGCAGAATCCTCCGGAGCCTGCCAAAGTCGGTGTCCGCCGTAAATCCGCCATTCCTCTCCGCCGACCTTCCCCATCTGCTCTGAATATTCCTTCATGAAATTGTTTCCACCGACAAATCCGAACCGAATGATTCTAGGGCCAATGTCTGTCGTAGCGATCAATTCGATTTGGCCATTCGTCAGGCGGACACAGTTGGGCCACCCGGCATAGTTCACTTTTTCCTGCATATGAATCCCTCCTGCAGAGAGAGGCGCGAGAAGGAATGGCACAAATAGCGTGGCCGATACCAAACCCATCCGCAACCCTGGCCTAGCTCGTTTGGAAGGGACATGCATGCCAGTTATCGGGCCGCTTCGAGCAAACCACGTGTTCGGAGAGCCGCTTGTAACAACGGTTCGATTTGCCGGCGAATACTCTGGTTGGCGTATCCGACCCATGCGACATCCGCCTCCACACAAAGAGGCGCTCGAAGTTGCCTTCCGAATGGGTCGGTGATGATCACGCCCGCTTCCCTCGCCACAAGCTCCGTACAAACGTCATACGGATGACAACAGATACCAAGCGCCAGACCGCGCCGCTGCAATACCGTTTCCATCAGTGGCCGCAGATCAGCGTTGAATCGGTCATGTCCGCTCATCAATTCGTAAAATTGTCCGCCTGTGGAAATATATTGATCTTCGAAACAGTGAGCCTTCCCCTTCCTTATCGGACCGAGTGCTTCTCGAATAATCTCCTCGTCGATCGCGGCAATTTCATCACGCACTCCCGGGAAGAAGCGGCTTAACATGGCGAAGCCCTGTGCAATTGTCTCCGATCTCGAAGGGTGAACGGTAATCGGCTGGCGCTCTCCGGTAATCCGGTTGATGCGCTCTGCGCGAACACCGTGTCCACGGAGGGCCCAGAAACCATCCACCAAGTGCTGTTTAATGAGAGGAATCTCGGTCTGCACGGCCAGAACAATATCCTCCAGACTCGTGGCCGGTCCCACATTCGGAGCAACTCCCGTAAGAATCCATGCGCTACGCTTTTGATACATCCAGCCGCGCGTCCCATCGATCGGATCGACAAGAATTCGCCACTGCGCATCTTTCTCGGCTGTTCCACGAGGCAAAACAACTTGGCCGCCCGGGAGTCCTTCGGCAATCAACACCAGCGCGGTATACGGCGATGCTATCTTCTCGAAACAATCGACAACGAGGTCCTCGCTGACGCAATCCACAGCAAAAATGGTGTCGCCATCGGTGTCGCGCACCACTCGCGCCAGATCGGTTGCCGCTGTTTTTTCACTCTCTGCCAAGACCGCCCGCCAGATTCGCTCGTGAAGCTCGCGGATAGCAGCGAGCAACTCCTGGATTCCCAGCTTTGCGCGTTTCACTTCTGAATCCTCTTGTGGTGTATAACAGGCTGCGTTCGAAGCTCCTCTGCCTTTTGTTCCGGCGAAGTGTCGCTTAGAAAATTCCCTCCGCCGATCTCCGGTCCGGCAAGATATTTCATCAAATCAGGCTTTCGCAGCGGAGGATGGAACTCGATGTGAAAGTGAAAGCCGCTGTAATTGCCTCCATCGGTCGGAGCCTGATGAAGCGCCATCACATAAGGAAACGGAGCGTTCCAGAGATTGTCGAACCTGATCAGCACTTGCTGGAGAATATCTGCGTAGTCGCGTAGCTCCGGATCGGAAAGATAAGCAAGAGCTGCATGTGTAGCTTTTGGTGCAACATAGACCTCATAGGCGTAGCGCGCGAAATAAGGGACGAAAGCGATCGCAGAATCATTTTCAGAGATAATTCTGCGTCCATCTTCGCGTTCAGATTTCAAAATATCCTGAAAAAGTACGCGCCCCGTGTCCGCGAGATGATTGCGGGTCGCATTCGCCTCCGTTTCAATCGTCTTAAAAACAAAATTCGTCGCATAGATCTGGCAGTGCGGATGCGGATTGGAGACTCCGACTACCTCTCCCTTGTTCTCAAATATCAGAACGTGCGCAACATCGGGGCGGCTACCAAGTTCGCGGTATTCTTCCTGCCACACCTGCAAAAGAGTGACCACTTCCGGGGGGTCGAGTTCAGCCAGCGACAGATTGTGCTTGGGGCTGTAACATACGACGCGTGCAATTCCGCGCGCCGGGCGATTACGGTATATGCCAAACGGTGTTTCCAATTTCTCATAAGCATTCAAGGCGACCGATGGATGATCATTTTCGAAGACGAACGTCTGCGAATAATTCGGGTTTCGTGCACCACTCACACGCGAATTCCCGGGGCAAAGATAACAATCGGCAGCATAATCCGGCAGGGCTTTCTGAGCAGAATTTATTGTCCCGCCGCTCCACGGCCTATCTTGGCGATGCGCCGCGATGATTATCCATTCCTCTCGCAAGGGATGCCAACGCTCCTCCCACACCGGCTCGACTATCTCGCGGTTCTGGCCCTGCACCTCCGCGCCTTCTTTTGTATTCGGACGTCGCATCCCGTTGCGCCTTTGCCTTCGATCCGTCGAAACCCGCCGCTCGAAATACCTCCGGCTGGTTTAATTCATTCGCGGTACTCTCTGCACCGGTTGTACCTTCCCAAACATCAGTTCGTACAGACGGCCGTGCGTTTCTCGAGCCGCTCGCACCAGGTCTTGGTAGGGCAAATCGATAACATTTACGAAGCCGTAGTTCAAACGCTCCACATCTCCGGGACGACCAGTGGGTGCGTCGTCCACCAGTTGGAACCAGTGCGTACCGACAACGTAAGGATTCGCCACTGAACTCTCGACGAAGTAGCGGTACGCCACTCCCCGCTCGTCATAGTCGCGAACTTTGTGGACACCATAGAACAATCCTTCGAGTCCGCGACCCGAAGCGGCCGCGGTGAATTCTCCGATGATCACTGGCCGCCCCGAACCTTCGGAATACTCCTTCATGGTTTTCGAGTCCGGAGCGAACGATTCCGAATACACGTTGACGCTGAAGACATCGAACATCGAGCTCAGCTTGATCCATTGCGGACCCGGATGCCCGGCGAAGCGCACACCGAGAATCAAATGGTTCGGGTCATATTTCCGAACGGCACCTACGATGGTCGCGAGGTATTCTTTGACGCAGTCGAAGAGAAATTGCTTCTTGATGTTCTCCGCATCCTGCGGGTTTGCGGCTAGCAGGTCTTTCAGTTTTGTTTGCATTGCCGATGTGCCGGAATCATTCAGCACCGCATCAGCCCACAATGGGGGGTCGAAATCGTGCGCCCACGCCGGTTCATTCTCAAGAAACCAGCCAATCAGGTTCGGATCATCCTTCTGAGCGAGGCATTGTTTGCGCGCTGCCGCCTCCACGTTTTCTTTAAACTCTTCGGAAAACACATCGGGCAATCCCGGATACGGGAATGTTTTCTTCGTCGTCCAACCATAAAGTGGCAGTACGTAAGGCATTCGGCTTTTGGCAGCCAACTCTTTATTTGACCAATTCCCGATCGTGTTGAAACCCCAGTTTTGGAGCCGCTCAACCATGTGCTGGGCGCCGCGCTCCTGCCAGTCACTGCCATACCGTCGAGCTAAGTTGGCCGCGTAGAACGAAACGATTTTTTCGGGACTAAGCCATGCAGACCCGGCCGGCGGAAGTTCCTCAAACAGATATTTTCGATCCGTCACGTCGGTAGCGAAGCTGGTATCCGCAACCGCGACGATGTCGATTCCCGCCGAATAAAACGGATGGCCGTGAGGATCGATCAGCGCCCAACGCCCGTCGACCTTATCTGTGCGAAAAAATCCAGTCGAGCGCAGCTTCCGGCTGGGATCGCCACCGAGCGGACAATAAGGATATTTCACCTCCCGCGAGTCCTCTTTTGCCCAGATTTCCTTTAAATTCTCATCATTGTAAGCTTTATCCTCCCATTTTCCGGAAATCCATTGTCCGTAGCGATCGATTACCGGATGGCGATCGAGCATATCGTTCGCCGGAACATCTTTTGCGAGAGACATACTGCAGAGCATCACCTGTGTCGGCGCTGTAGGGGACTTCATATGAAAAGAAATCTCTTTCACTTTGGCTGGCACGGATAATGTATCTGGCCAGAATTTGTACCCCAGCGGCGAGACTTTCGCGATGGGCCGTCTGTCTCGAGCCGCACGCTCTAATGGCACCACACCACGTATGCGCATACCCTTCAAGGGTTCGATCACTTCATCTTTGCTCGCGCCACCATCGGAAAAGCCGATAAAAATCGACTCTTCGCTCGTGGATTCCAGCGTGAACGTGAGTGCCTGATATTCCGAGAAATCAGAGACCCACCCAATTTCCTCGGACGGAACTCGCACTTCCGGATTACCCTGCGTGTAATGAAATGTCATCGTCAAGCAATTCGAATGTTCATCCTGATAGACTGACGCATCTCTAGTCGTCAGCTTGCCCGTCCCGGCCGCTCGTATCAATGCCACCAGATCCGCTGAATCTGGTGACGCAGAGCTGCCTATGCCGGTCGGCAAAAGCAGAGTCCATAGAACAGCAATATGTCGCAACTTCAATTGGCTCCTGCCGGCCATCGGGATGGGGTATGTTCTTTCCTCAGGACGGTGTACTGGTACGGACCCAGCGTGAAACCTTCGGAAGCGGGCTTCTGTTGCAATAGATCGAAGTATCCGGCACCAGGATTAACCCGAACGTCGTGATTCTCGTGATTCAGCACAAAGAAATAATCAGTGCTGCCCTTCGTGCGGCAGGTCACCTCAACTTCCTTCGGCATGCCGGTGAGCAGCGGCCGAAGCCCCTCCTCCATTGCGAATCGTTCGGTCAAAACCCGTGCCGCAGTAAGATTTAGCAAAGATCCGTAATAAACCGCCTTCCCCTTACCCGCACTTCGTTCGGTAAAAGCGGCAGAGCCTTGCAAGAAGTCGCCGCTCCAGGTTCCGATCACGGTCGCGTCTTTTGGACTCACTCCGTCGGCCAGCGCTTCCACCGGAATCTCCGTGCCATCGAGAAGGCGGATTCGATTTTTCGGAAGCGTCGCGGAGCTGTACGTCTGGGTGGCCTTCACTTCGACTCCGAACAGCTCGCTGAGCATCGCCGGACGCGGTTGATCGATCAACGCATTGTCGCGGTCCATTAACGCGCTGTGCGCCGCCAAAATGAATGTTCCGCCCTGCTCAACGAACTCGCGGATTTTCGCTGCCATGGTGGAATCAACGAAGACCATTCGCGGCGCGAAAATAATTTTATATTTATTGAATGCCGCATCCGGCCCGATGAAATCAATGTTGTACTTCAGTTCTGAGGCCGCCTGAAATAATTGGGTGTAGGACGCTGAAGTATTTACATCATGCGTCAAGTATTGGTAGTCATATACCCACTGGGATTCGAAATCATTGAGCACTGCAATCCGGGAAATAATCTTCGACCCGAGAATTTCTGGTCCAATGGTCCTGACTTGCCGGCCTTCCAGCTTGAAGTCTTCATAGCGCTGTCCTGGAATATTGTCCTGATCCAGTACTCCCGACCAGTATTCTTCGACGCCCCGTCGAGCCGTCCGCCACCGGAAATGCAGGACGCCGTCGGCACCGTGCGCGATCGTTTGGAATGCCCACAGGCCGACCTCACCCGGCTGCGGCGTGCGCAAAAGGTACGTTTGCCCGGCCGGCCCGGTAAGCTCTTCCATTACCATCATTCGCCCGTTAAAACCGCGGGCCATGGTCAACGATGAACCTGTCGTATATTGCGTCTCCTCGGAAAATGTCGGGTAATTGTCGACAGCGTAGATGTCCAGCGGTTTGCTGAACGCGTAGTAGTCAATATTCCGGAAAACGCCGTTCGTGGTGATGAAATCGTGCGGTCGATAGCGGCGGATCACCGCAATTTGCTCGGCCATGTAAGACGAGACTGAATCGGAAATAAAGCGCTTGAAGTCCAGCATCAGCGCCGGGTTTTGCAACGAAGTGGAAGGAAATGGCAGGTCGATCTGCTCCCAGGTGCTGTACCACTGGCTCCAGAATCGTGTGCCCCATCGCTCGTTGAGCGAACGGAGGGTCCGGTAGCGGGCTTCCAGCCAAACTCGAAACGCTGCGCGGCAACTATCGCTGTAGCACTCCGGATTCTCGTTGTTGAATTCATTGTCGATCTGCCAGCCGATCACGTTCGGATTGTCTCTATAGTGCATGGCCATCGCCTCTACGATTGCACGCGACAACTTCCGGTAGAGAGAACTGTTGTAGCAATAATGCCGCCGCGTCTGGTCATTCGACTTCCGGCCATCCGCAAAAACTTCGAGGACTTCCGGATAATTGTGAGTCAACCACTTGGGCGGTGTCGCTGTCGGCGTCCCCAGAATCGTCTTGATCTTATGGCGCGCTAGCGTCGCAATCACCCGGTCAAACAGTGAAAAGTCATACGTGCCTCGCGCGGGCTCCATAACGGACCAGCCAAACTCGCCGATGCGCACTGCGTTTACGCCCGCTTCCTGCATTCGCTCTGCGTCTGCTTCCCAGAAATTCTCCGGCCACTGCTCGGGGTAATAATCCGCACCAAAAAGGAACATCTGAAACCTATCCTGATTTTTCTCTTCCAAAGCACCCGTGCGCACCGCGCGGAGAATTGGATTCAGCGCCAAACCGCACAGCAGTACGGCCGCGAGCGTCCTGTTATTTATTTTAGATTCGCGCATTCATTCAATCTCGTATCCGTCGAGTCCCGCGGTTCCTCGCCAGAATAGTTTTGTCGGCTTCCGTTGGTGGCCGATCGCCGCTCATGGTGTCTTCCGCTCGCGCGACGGAGAAAACGTAATGCAATAAACCGCTCCGAAAACAACCAGCAGCGCCCCCCACCACACATTTGCGTGCAGATTGAACAAAACCACGGGGTTCTGCGGCGGGCGCAACAGTTGATATAGGCCCGCTCCCAAGACCAGCAGTCCGTTCGCCAGCAAAGAGATGCCTATGAAAAACCAGATCGAAATTGAATCTTCAGATCGCATCGGCTCACCAGAAAATGATGTTCAGCGCCACGAAAACGACGGCTACGACCGCGGCCCAAAATGCCGGCCGTCGGTAGATGGGAACCAGTTGTTCTGACGGAATGTCGGTCACGCCGTATACCAGGCCGATCAGTTCATTTTCCGGCTTCGGTGTTGTAAACAAGCTAACCACCACGGTCACAGCAACGCAGATGAGCCAGGACCACAACCCGCGATACATATTTTCGGCCATGTCTCGCGCGTTATGGGAGAGCGCCACGTAAGCGAGCGCAGAAGGATCGAGCTTGACCCAAGCCCACATTCCGACGGACGAAAGCGTACCTGCTAGCAGCCCCCAGAATCCGCTGGCCGCCGTAGCACGCTTCCACAGCATTCCGAGGATGACCGTGCCAAATAGCGGCGCGATGAAGAAACTGAAAAGCGCTTGTACGTAGTCCATGATACTGAGAAATTGCATCACCAGATAGGCCGTCCCTATGCTGATAAGAACTCCCAGAATTGTCGACCAGCGTCCCATCAGTACATAATGCGCATCACTTGCCTTCTTTTTGATTAATGCGGCATAGATATCGTAGGTCCACACGGTGGAAAACGCGCTCACGTTTCCCGCCATTCCCGACATAAATCCGGCGATCAGAGCAGTAATTCCCAATCCCAGCAAACCGGGACCGCAATAACGCGCGAGCATCAACGGCAAGACTTCATTGTAGCTATGCCCTCCGGATGCAACCGCGGCGGCTTCACCAGTTAACTTCATAGGAAGCACTGCAAGTGCAAGTAGCCCGGGCAGAATCACGATAAATGGTACAAACATCTTGAAAGCGGCGCCGATGATTGGAGCCATCTTCGCGGACCGTAGATCCTTGGCCGCCAGCACGCGCTGCACCACCAAAAAATCCGTAGTCCAATAGCCAAAGGAAATCACGAAGCCGAGCCCGAATACGATTCCGGTCCAATGAATTCCCATCGGGTTGTCGCTGAACGAACCTAGATAGCGCCACAGATGCGTGTATTCGACCGACGCATTCCGGGCAACTTGGGCTTGCAGATTTTTCCAGCCCCCCGCTTCGACCAGCCCCAGGATCGGAATCAGCAAAGCACCAGCCCAAATGAGAACAAACTGGAGTACTTCATTGAAAATCGCCGAACGCAATCCGCCGAGCGCGACATAGCCGGCCACGGTAAGGGCCGAAACCCAAATGCTGAGGTGAATATCCCATCCGAGGGCGACTTTCATGACCAGCGCCATGGAATACATGTTGATGCCGCTCATCAGCACGGTCATGAATGCGAACGATACGGCTGCGAGCACGCGGCTCGATTCGCCGAAACGCAGCTTCAGGTATCCCGGGACCGAGTGGGTCTTCGAGATGTAATAGAACGGCATCATTACGATCCCCAGGAACAGCATGGCGGGGATCGCACCGATCCAGTACCAGTGCGCTGCGAGAATGCCGTATTGATAGGAAGCCGCGGCCCAACCCATCAATTCCAGAGCGCCGAGGTTTGCCGACAGGAAGCTCAGCCCGGCGACCCACGCAGTCATCTCACGACCGGCAAGGAAGAAATCTTCTCCAGTATTCGATCGCCCGCGGAGATAAAGTCCGATTGCAAGAACCAGAACGAAATAAAAAACGACAATGATTAGGTCAACGGGGGAAAGCCGGACAAGGTGTTGTGGCGCAACCAGAGCCAGGATCGGTCTCATCGCGATTCGTTACCATCCGCCGGTGCTTCTATGTGCGCTCAGATAAGCTCTCTGCAGGAAATTCTGAAGCGCCACAACATTGATGATCGCGTATATCACAGCAGCGCGCAGGCTTGCAAAGACGCCCCGTCGAATCGGATAGGCCTGAAGCGAGTCGGCCAATCGTGTCCGATCGTTTGCCACAGCCTGAGCTATCTGAATCGCAATTCCACCCAATCGCGGTCACTTAGAAAATAATCTTGGCAGCAATCTGAATCTGTCGCGGATGGCCAGTTGTGAACTGGATCGCCCCGAGGCTACCACTGCTGACATCCCCATTGGGATTTGAGAAATGAGGGGTATTCAGCGCGTTGAATAACTCCAACCTGGTTTGCACCTTGAACTTTTCGCTGGGAGCGAATTCCTTGAACAGCGAGAAGTCAAGATTGATGAAACCGGGACCGTTAAACAGATTCCTGCCGGCATTACCCGGGGCGTTCGGATCGCAATTCGGCGGAGCGTTCGGATCACCGCAATTGAAGCGAGCTACACTAAACGCGGCTCCCGGTGCAGTCGTGGAGCATGGATTGACCGTACAGACTACGTTGTTGAAATACTCAGTGAGCGTGCGCTTGTCCCGCGGTAGAACCGGGTTCTTCAGAATATCCGGGCGCAATCCCGGAAAAGCTGGATCGCCACTGCCGCGCACCACGTTGATCGGCGTGCCGGTGCGCATGAAGAGAATACTATTGATCTGCCACCCGCCAAGAAGCAGTTCATGTGTTCTCCCCCAATCTCCAAAGAATCTCTGACCTTTCCCGATAGGCAAGCGATAGAGACCGCTGAAAACAAAGTTGTGGCGAACATCAAAATCAGAGGATCCAATTTCTGCCCTGAGGTTCCTGGGATCCTGGGGATTATCGTTATTGACGCCCAAGTCGAAAGGGGCAGGACCATTGTCGATGCTGTGTCCATAAGTGTAGGATGCGAGGAAGCTCAAATTTCGGGAAGCCCTCTTGGTGACTTTGACTTGAAGTGAATTGTAGTTCCCAAAGCCGAAGTCCTCCAAGGCTTGGATAATTCCCAGAGAAGGTGTGAGCACGCTATTGGCATTGATGTTTGCAATCTGGTACGCGAGTCGATGGCTTCTGGAGCCAACATACGCGGTTTCAATGGTGAATGAACTTCCCAGTTGCCTTTCCACAGCGACGTTGAACATCTCCGAGTACCCGGTCTTGATGTGGGCATTGACGGAAAACGTTTTCTCCAGGGTCCCATTGGGGAGCGTGGCGGGATCTATGCTCGAAGCTCCGCCTGGTATCTGAATGGTCGAAACACGAGGGACGCCAGCGTCGATTTGGTACTGGATCGGGGCCACATTGCTATTTTTAAACACACTTTGATCGGCGAACGGAGCATTCTTCGTGAGGAAATCCTCCCGGCCGTCATTTTCCGGGGAATAGAATATCCCGTAACCTGCGCGCACAACCGTCTTGGATCCCAGTTGATAAGCAATTCCTACCCGCGGGCCAAAATTGTTCTTGCGGGCGTTAACAAGAGCCCGCGAGTTGCCACCACGGCCTCCTAGCAGAATCAGTCCAGATACAGGGTCGAAGTTCGAGAGAAAGTTGCTCGCCTCGGTGTAGGGATTCTGGTACTCGTAGCGTATCCCATAGTTCAAAGTGAGCCGGGGCGTCACACGATACGTATCTTGCCCGTAAAAGTGCAGCTCCCAGCTTTGTGTATGAGGTTTTGTCAACTGAAGGCCGATATCTACGTCCAAAGGAAGTCCCACGAGCAAATCGGCAATGTCGGACCCGCCGTTGCCCCAAAAAGAATTGGGATCAAAGAAGGCAAAGGTTGGATCGCCGGTGATGTTGGCGAACGGGAACCCGTAGAATTGGAAACCTGTCGGGAAAAGAGAGAAATCCGGATGTGAATTCAGCCGGCGAAAATCGCCGCCAAATTTTAAGTCATGCTTCCCGATCTGACTTAGGCTGAAGTTATCCACAACCTCAAAGTTACTGTCCAGCTCAAGAAATGGCTTAAAGGTTGAGCCGCCAGCTATATACCCCGAGACGGTAAAGACCTGGGGATAGCCAACGGTTGCCGGAAATCCGGGCACCGTCACGTTCCCCATACCAAACTTATTCGAAAGATCCTGCCCGTTCAGAAGATTGAACTGCTGCTCGTTGAAGCGTGTAAAGCCAAACCGAAATTCGTTCAAAGCGCGGTTACTTACCGCGTGCGTTTCTGTGACAGAAAGTTCCTGCGCTCTGGTGGTTTCCTTTTGCGCCTGATCGGCATCACCGGCGCCGGGTACGATCGTGGCGCCATGATATGGGTCGGCGGTAAACAGGTCCGAGTCCTGATAGTGATAAACCACGAATAATTGGTCCTTGCTCGAAATGCTCCAATCGAATCGGGCGTCGCCTGTTCTGCTGCTGTTGTTGACTGGCGAATGCACTTGAAAATTTTGGAAGAAACCATTGTGTATGCCGGGAACATTTGGCTTCGGGTAAAAATTCAGCAGTGTGTTCAATCCTGCCGGGCTCACGCAACTCCCGTCGGGCACCGAATTAGCGGGACATGCCGGGATGATGTTCCCCGGAAACCGTTGTGAACAAGTGCCTCCGCAAGCAATCGAAACCTTGGGATTGAAAATTGGAGTCACGTTTCCGGTGAACGGGTCTTCCAACTTGGAAAGATCCACTGAGCCATCCGGCAGAACGTTGATCATTTGAATCGGGGGTGTGGAGGCTAGCTCCGTAAAAAGGTCGTTGTGTATGATCCCTTCATAGGACACGAAGAAAAACGCCTTGTTTTTTTTGACCGGCCCTCCCAGCGTCCCGCCGTAGTTATGCTGCCTCAGGTTGGAGGCAGGGCCCGGAGGCCCAAACGCGAACTGCCTGGCGGCGAGGTTATCTGGCCGGTAAAACTCGTAGGCGGAGCCATGGATCGCATTCGTTCCTGACTTCGTCTGGATGGAAATAACTCCGCCCGCAGCCCTGCCAAATTCGGCGTCATAGGATGAAGTGGAAACCTTGAATTCCTGAACAGAATCCACGCTGGGAATGACGCTGATGTCTTGGGTGCGATTGGTGGTAGATTCAATTCCGTCAATCTGGATCGAATTCGCAAATTCCCTCTCACCATTCACCGACAGGGCAAAAGTATTGATGCTGCCCCCCACCGTCACAACTCCAGGAACCAGCGTGGTGAGATCAAAGAAGTTACGGCCCTCGAGTGGCAGATCGAGGATGTCTTCGGTCTCGATGACCGTTCCCGTTTCTGCGCTCTGTGTTTGCAGCGCGTTTGACGCCGCGGTGACCGTAGCAACCGTCGAGGCGACGCCGATCTTCAGTTCGAAATTGAGAAGATGTTTTTCGTCGATCAAGACCGTAACGTCTGTGATCGAGGCCGTCTCGAAGCCGGTCATGGTGACTGTCACGTTGTAAACACCTGGGGGCACGCTGTGAATGACATATTCTCCCGCGCCATCCGTTCTTCCCTTATAGGAAACCCCGGTGTTCTGGTTCGTCGCAGTCACCTGCCCACCGGGGACAACAGCCTTAGACGGATCTGTTACCTGTCCGAGGACGGAACCGGTCGTCGCCTGCCCACGGGCGTTCTGCAGCGCAAATAAGATTATGCAAACGAGCATTCCAACCCTCTTCACGTGGAGAATGTACCGATTCATGGCACCCACCCCCTTTTGCCCTGGAACACATTGAGCTGTAGCCCGCGTGCGCCCTTGTCGAGGTAGCTCCTCGATATGCGCATAAGTAATGCGCATTTATCACAGAAACGAGCATCAAGTCAACCCTTCTGAGGACCTTTCTGAGGAACCTGTCGCCGCAAAGTGAGAATGTTGAGCTTGTGCAAAGCGTGGCGGGCGCCGATTCGCCTGCTGCGCGGGGGGCACGCTGGCGTTTTTTGATGAGATGGCAGTGTTCGCCGGCTAGCTGAAGCCGGGTTGAAGGCGAGCAACATCAGCCATCGGAGGTCGGACTTTTACATGTCGGGCGTGACGGTGCGAAGCAAAATCGAACACGGGATTATTTTCGGCGCGCTCCATCGCGTGATTCAGGATTCGCATCTCGAAAACCTGGACTCCTTCGCTCGCACCGAGTCAACAACGCTTTCGGATAGATGGGGCCTCAGGTAAAACGGAATCTAAGAATCAACATTGCCGAGACACCAAACGGGCCCATCTTGTTGACTTCAACTATGGAGGACAAGCTGGGGAACAAAACCTTGCAAATACCCCCAATACCATGATGCAGGATGCAACCAAATTCTTGTAGCCAACTACATACGTCCCTGAAGTGTCAGCGGGAGGGATGCTCGTTAGTATGTGTCGACCTGTTTCACTCGAAGAGAGACCGGATTGGGTAAGTTATCTTTCAGATGTTCATCAAACCAGGAAATCATTCTCTCCGACACATCCAACTGGTGCGAAATGCTCCACCCATCCGGGTCGTGTCCTTCGCCCTCATACTCGACGTAGGTGGCCTGCTTGCCAAGTCGGCGAAGCCCGGTGAAAACCTCCGTACCCAAATGGACGGGCACAGCCGTGTCAGCCGAACCATGCAGGATCAGCAGGGGGGTTTCTACCTTGTCTAGGTAGAGATACGGTGAATTCCTAATATAGAGGTAAAGGTCCTCCCAAGGAGTCTTCTTAAATCCCCAGCTTTCCTCGATCACAAGTCGGAGGTAGTCGTAGGAGCAATCTTCAATAAGATCTCCGTGACCATCGATCATGATTCCGGCTCGAAACAAACTGGACTGCACAAGCAAAGCTAGCGTCGCATATCCGCCGTCACTGTGCCCAACGACGCCTAGCTTGTGAGGGTCCGCTACTCCCCTCTTGATCAGCTGTTCCACGCCGGGCAATACAGCCCTGGCAATGTCAGCCATCTTGGTACTTGGATTCGTCGGTATGTCCGGCATGAACACTGCGTATCCTCTGGTTGCGAACATCTGCCAATTCTGGCTGGGGCCGTAGGAGCCCAAGCCGAATCCATTCTTTTTGAGCGTCATGGCTGGCAGAGGATAAACCACCACAACCAATGGATAGCGATGTTCTCGCTCGAAGTTAGCAGGCAGCAGCAAAACACCGCGAAGTATATTTCCCTGCACATTCTTCCAAGTGACAAGCTGGGAACGCCCCATCGAAACACGGTCCAGGCCTGCTGCTAAATTCGTCACTCTTTGTACGCTCTTGAAGTTACTGTCGGCCTGGTATAGCTCATCCGGGTGACCTGTCGACGCCCAAACAAACAATGCCCGAGATCCCCCGGAGACTAAACGCTCGAACTTGGCGTAGAAGGAGAAATGTTCATCGGCTTCAAGGAGCTTGTGCGTATGATTCAATTCTGGCTGGATCTCCCAAAAACCTGCTTTTAGTGTTTCCGTGTCTTCCGACGTTACGACGATCGCGTAGGCTTTCCCGCCGGGATTTGGCACCTGCCCGTTTTCCGCGGCTACGATAGATTCTAACCTCTTGTTCGGTATCTGAATCTTCGATACCGGACGCAACCGCCCGACATCCCAGGTCTCAAGGCGGTTATTCCGAATAAACGACAGATACTTTCCGTCTTCGCTCCATGCCGGGGTCCTCGCTCCAAACCAATGTTCAGAGGCATCTTTGCCGATCCGTCGCCACGATCCATCGACGGTATCAACCACGATATAGTCCGAAAACGTCTTCGAATTTCGCGACTTGGGATCGACGCTTTGATCGGATACGGCAAGAAACCGCGCTTGCGAAGACCATGTAAGTGGCTGACGGCTTCCTGGATAGATCTCGACGGTGGATAGGAGCTTTCGAACATCAAGTGTGTCCAAGTCAATTACGAAAATGTCAAAGATGCCGAAAACAGAGTTAGGCACAGTTCCTTGGTAATCCGCGAACGCAAATTTCCTTCGATCGGGCGAGACGGCAGAGTAAGCGATGTGGAAATCCTTTAACACCGGCCTTGATTGCCCCGTTCGGGTGTCGACGATTCTCATATCGATCGCTGGCCGGCCAGCTCTTCTCGCCAGGCCGTCTGTTGGGGGCCGGCCCGCCGACCGCTTCTCTTTGTCCCGCTGGTCTAAAGACCCGGAGGTCATAATTCGAATTGTTGAGTCCGCCGGCCGGTTTGAATCAAAGGTGATGCCTTGGCGACTTCCGCCAGAAGGCGGCGGAGTTGCGCTGGAATCCGATTCGCTCATCGGGTGGGCGGGGAGCAACAAAGAATAGTCACTCAACCAGATGGCAGCGATGTAAGAACAAGAATAAGGGCACTCCCCCTTCAAAAACTCGCGTGTAGCACCTGTTTGTTGGTCCCGCACAACCAGTGAAGCTTCTTTCTCGAATCCATTGATTTCTGTTTGCGACCTGTCTGTTCCCATGAAGATGTGCGTCTTATAGAAAGCTAAGCGCTGGCCATCCGGCGACCAGGCGGGGAGCATTGCGTTTCCATCTTCGCAACACACGCGAAACGATTGGCTTGTTCGAAGATCGCTAATCCACAGTTCGGAACTCTTCGTGAATTTTCCCGCGACAGAATTGCCTGGGTCTCCTGTTTCTTGCTCAGGCCACTCGGTGCGCTCAACTGTGTATGCGATAGAAGAATGATCCGGTGACAAGGCAAATTGCTCGAAGATTGAGAACCTTGGCGTCGTTAATAGGTCGACCGCGGACAACTGTGCCGAGCAATCAGGAATGAAGAGGAGGTTGCCGGCCAGCAAGAAAAACAGCACCTGCCGGATCCATCGAAGCAACAAGGCGTTGTGAGCCGGCCGCATTTAGAATTGCAATTTCAGGGCAAACTGGATGGAGCGCGGTCCGCCGATTTGGTACAACGGATTGAAGGCCCCGCCGCCCAAACCGCTGGGAGCTAGGCTCTGAGCCAACATCTGTGTTGACAATCCAAATCCAGCCGGTCCGCCAAACGCGGGTGAGAGGAATGTGCCGCTGGGAGATCCGAAGTTCGGATGGTTCAGCACATTAAACATCTCCGCTCGGAGCTGTAATTTTAGCGACTCGTGCAGTGGGAATTCCCGGTGAATGGCAAAATCCCACTGCGCAGCTGAAAAACCTCTCAAGAAATTCCTGGGCGCATT
>Ga0307477_10000897_pt1 | contig 28107 bp, 28 predicted proteins | sample atmos_gasesECM2C_FD_203316 | JGI IMG/M metagenome (GOLD analysis project Ga0307477, IMG submission 203316) | Hardwood forest soil microbial communities from Morgan-Monroe State Forest, Indiana, United States - atmos_gasesECM2C_515 | ecosystem: Environmental > Terrestrial > Soil > Temperate...
GATGGTACACGTATGGGGAAAACGTTAAGCCGATAAAAAAGGTCCTGGCGGAACGTACCGGCAGCAACGGCAGCTTCCAAGTCGCGGTTCGTTGCGGCAAGCACTCGCACGTTGATGGAAATCGGTTGGCTGTTCCCGACCCGCTCGAATTCTCGTTCCTGGAGCACTCGCAGTAGAGCAATCTGCACCTCGGGCGAGAGTTCGCCAATCTCGTCCAGAAAAATCGTTCCACCATCGGCGGATTCGAACCGACCAGCGCGTCTTTGGATCGCCCCGGTAAAGGCACCTTTCTCGTGACCGAAGAGTTCAGCAGCAATCAACGAAGGTGGAATCGCCGCACAATTAACTCGGATGAACGCCCTCGCTGAGCGCTTAGACCGCTTGTGGATGGCACTGGCGACCAACTCCTTTCCCGTTCCGGTCTCACCCGAAATGAGAACCGTGGAATCGGTAGGGGACACTTTGGTGATTTGCGAAAGCACCCCGCGGAGCGCCTCCGACGATCCAACGATGGCTTCGTACATCGCAAAACGGTCGATCTCTTCACGCAGAGCGATGTTTTCATTGCGCGTTCTCTCTTCGGCCTGCTTGCGATCCTCGATATCGGTCGCGGTCGCGTACCAACGAATGACATCTCCCGCTGCGTCTCGCAGCGGGTTGTAATGAACCAGCAGCCAACGATACTGACCATCCCTGCGGCACACTCGTCGTTCGTAGTCGAATGGCACCCCTCGCGACATCGCCGCATCGCGTTCGCCGCGCAATCTCTCGGAATCCTCCGGGTGAAAAACCTCACGAAAGCCCCCCGACCTCACTTCTTCTTTCGTCAGGCCGGTGTAGTCCCGTACTGCCTGATTCGCGTACAGAAATGTTCCGTCGGCCCCAACAGCGATGATGAGCTGAGGTATTGCATCGATGATTGTCCGAAGTTCAGCTTCGGACTTCGTCAGGGCCGACCGTGATCGTTCGCGCTCGATGGCGATTCCGGCAATCCGGCTGGCGTAATCGATTAACTGAATGTCGTTCGTCCCCGGATGCCTAACTTCGCGGTAGTACATACAAAAGGTACCTAGCACTTTGCCATCCTGCGACATGATGGGGGTCGACCAAGCGGCCCGCAGCCCACTCTGCAGAACAACGCTTCTGAAGTTGGCCCAATTCGGATGAGAGAGCGCGTCGGAGACGAAGACTGGCTGCCGAAGGTAAGCGGCTGCGCCGCACGATCCGACATTAGGACCGATGCACGTTCCATCGATCGCTGCCCGGTACGCTTGCGGCAAGTTTGTGGCGACGCCATATCGCAGGTGCAAGCCGTCCTCGTCTAACAGAAAAATCGAGCACAACATTCCCTCGCTGTGGGCTTCTATTAGGCTGGTGATACTCGTAAGAACTTCGTTCAGAGATGCGCCGATCAGCATCATCTTCAACGCATCCAGCACGGCCTCGCTGGGCAGGGTTTGCGCGGGGGATGGCGATATCGCGAGAGCTTGTAGGTTGGGTGACGTTTTGACGTTTGCCATGAACCAGCCGCCTACCAGTAGATGACCGCAGCATCACACAAACGGAGCACTTGTACATGAAGAACGGAATGCTTGCAGCTTAAACTTCGCACAGCAATAGCTCGCACTTCGTGGCTCCCGACTTGTACTCTGCCAGTGCTACATGCCTACCTTTTCCTCGTGCCCGCCGCCATCACCCCGATGAGATGACAGAAGAGACGGTCCGGTCGCATCACGTCGCGAAGTATTTTGACCAATAGCATCGGGCCGCCGCAAAATTTCGAGGGGTACTCGAAAGCCCGTTGGCTGGCTAAGGCTGAGTAGGATTACCGGCCTGATGCCTTCTGGCCGCGAAACACAATGCACGTGGAAGCCGCTTTCGCGACCAATCGGTTCTGCTCGTCGGTTATGCTGCACTCGACGTAGCCGATCGCGCCGCCCCAATGCACGACCTTTCCTTCGGCTTTGAGTTGCGCCTGCCAGCACTACACGCGATTCGTTCCATTTCCGCAAGATGCGCCAGCTCACAGTGCAGATCTTGCCGGACACTCCGACCAACCCCAGTGTCCACGCCGAGTGGGTTTCGTCGATAGCATCTCCAGGGATCGGCGTTTCTCGAATAGATATCGACCCACCACCGACCTCGGCCATTGCATGAAGGGGAACCAGGAAGCTGAAAAGAAGTGAGCGCACTCTCACCTTTCCTCGAATCGGCTCTTCCATGGTTTCGCTGCTTCCCTCGATATCGTCGGCATAAAACTCGTCGAAGATCTCCAGATGTGCTTCGTAGCGTCGGGAGATCTCAGCATGGACAATCGCTGAGTTTAGGGTACGCTCCGCAGTCCGAGATTGTGTGTACGGATCGGGATGAAAGTGATCGGGTGATCGCTTATTGAAGCCCCTCGAAGTGCAGGTTGACGCCCGCACTACGTCACACAAGAATGCTGGATGTCGGGCCGACAGAGGACCCCTACCAGCTGAGAACCAATCAGCGAGCACCGAGTCCATCGCGTTCGGCTCTTTCCTGTCGTTTGGATGCCAGCGAGACCGTTCGGTCGCATATGTAAGATACTTTGTGGCGGAATGCTTCAGAAATTCTATCAGGGTTTCTGGGATTTCAAGCGAAAGCGTCTCATCCGATGTCACCGCGTGCCAGCGACCTGGCTACCGGACGCACTGTAGGTTGAGATGGCCCTTGCGGTCGCCGTGTGCTTGTCCTTGCGCAATCGGGCGCGGACGACGGAGGATGCGCGCATCGCTGGCGGCAGGCACCGTCCTCTATCTGGACCGTACTATTTGAGAGCCAGTGTCATCTGCCCCAAGTGGTAGGACATATGATTGGTTCGACTCAGCAGTATAGCCAATCGGTTCCGGGCCGGATCTTTGGCGTAATCTTCCTCGGACATGGCATGGTGTCGCTGCAACCATTCGTCCGCCGAAAGACTTTCAAACTGCGAGAGTAATTTACCGCTTACCTGGTACCAATATTTCTTGAGCTCATGAGCAGGAGGGAGTTGCGTTGTTTTATCTGGGTTGGAGATGAAAATGTTCTCTAATTCCGGGTGCAGTCGAGGTCCTAAGCCCAGAATCGGAAACATCGCGTCGTGACTAGCGATGAGATGTCCCCAAAGATAGATGAGACGGTTGTTTCCTGGTGCCACTTCTTTCAAGAGTTGCTCTTCGGTAAGATTTGAAAATATCTTGTCGGTTCTCTCCAGGACAAGTCGCCACGAATTGATTGCTACTTTCACCGATAATTGCTGGGATGTCATTTGAAACTCTCTCTCTTCAGAGTTCAGTACCGGATTCACTCGCTGTGCCGATTACCGTGCGATTTGTTCCGACCCTAATCTCACAATCCGCGACTGTAAAGCAACGCAACGACGGCGCCAACTATCGACAAAATGGCCAATACAGTGATAATGGCCACGCTGTCACTGCGCTTTATGTCCGGGTCGAGATAGCGAATCTTCCGCCAGATCTCTTGGTCCGAAAGCCTCTGTCCTTCGCTTTTCTGTGCTCAGTATGTTTCTCCATGTTGAATTTCCGCGACGCCCAGACGAAATGGACGCGCTTTGAATCACGCAACCGAATCGTTGTTTTCCACTGTGTGAATCCTGTTCGACCTTTAAATGTCCACTCACCTCGACTCGACGTGTCGGCCGCGTTGGTTTACGCAAGTAGCGTGCCAACGTCAATTCATTGAATCGGCGCAGCTTTACCCAGCAGGCAATTACCGAGGTTTCAGAAATCCTGATCGTTCAGAAAACGAAGGCTGCTGGTTCCAATTCTTCCGCAGTAGCGACACGATAGGGGAGGTCGGAGGTTTGCGTCTTGGTTATTTGTTCTCTCGTTCGTGGCGCCGGGTCTCCCTGCATCCATAGTTCATCACAGCCCATGCTCGACCTAGCTCTAGTTGCCGTCTACCACTGTGACTTGGCTGGTCCAATTCTTAACAGTAACTAGTTCCAGATCGTCGACCGTAACGATCTCCCCTTTTTCATTTTGTACTTCCAGTCTAGGGGGTTTTCGGGTGCGTTTATCCAGAACCTGAAGACGTTTCTCGCCGCGGGAGAAGAGATAACTTTCTCCCCACTGCCGCAAAGCAACGATGACCGGGAACAACTCTTGGTTCAGCCTGAAATGGAGAAGCGACGTTCTCCGTTAGTGAGTATTCCGCCGTTCGGGCGGGGATTTTCAAGGCATGGGGTCTTTCGATCCGATGGACTTTGGGCGGCGCAAGAACGAATACTCACGCCCCCGTTCATCGTCTCGATGAGCCCACCGGGTTATCCCTCGGCATGGTTCGTCCCCGCAGTGCCCGCTTCCGTTTCGCCCGGCAAGACCATTGTAGCTCCGCAACGACCTGCCGTTTCTCAACATCCGGTTGGCCCGTGATTCCGCCAAGACCCAGATCGGGCCATACCAGAATCGTGAGTGTAATCGCTGTTGAACGTCAGTTGTGGGGCCACACAAGCCTACTCTTCTAGCTCGCTTTCTTCCGGCGCATCGGAGGGACTCTCAAACTCCATGCGATAGCCATCGGGGTCGGTAACCGGTACGACCCACAAGCCGTTTCCCACAAATGGCCGTTTCCGCGTCTGTATTCCGCGCGATTTGAACTCGCGGTAAAGAGTTAGTGCGTCTTCGCACATGAAGCAGACCGAGGCTCCGGTGCCAAGCGTTTCTTTCGGCTTATCCCAGAACTCTTGGAGCATGATGGCGGCATCGCCAAGCTGAAGCCAGCACCAGCGAATTCTCCCCTCGGGACGATAATGCTCTGAGGCAGCCTCTGGAATCCACGAGTTCTTAATCTTGAAGCCGAGGCCGTCCACATAGAATCGCAGCGATGCCTCCATGTTAGTAACGCCGAAAAACGGCACCGCCTGCTTTACGTTCGCGCTGATAATCGTTTCGACCGGCATCCTTCACCCCCTCGCATCAAGGCTCATTATGAATGGAAGCCGTAACTGTCGCAAAATCCCCGATATCACTCATCTGTGGGTCAACAAAAATAGCTTTCCTTGGCTGCCCGACATCGGGTGGCTGGCCGCTTTGCTCTTCAAGCGCCTTGCTGGCGGTGACTCTGGCGTTGCTGTCTGGCGGCTTCCAGCTTGCGGTCGCGTTCCGCATGGATCTCCTGCTGACGCCCCGCCAGCACGTCCTTCGGCGTGATGTAGCCGATGGCGCTGTTCAGGCGGGCGTTGTTGTAATGCTCCACGTAGCCCTCTACCAGACGCTGTGCATCTTCCAGCGACAGCGGCGTTCCCGGCCGAATGCACTCGCTTTTCAGCGACTTGTGCCAGCGCTCAATCTTGCCCTTCGACTGTGGATAGTAGGGGAAGGTTCGGACGTGCGTCATGCCCGAGATGCGAATGAACTCCTTGAAGTCGCGAGCAATGAACTGCGGGCCATTGTCGGAGATGATTCGCGGCTTCGCTTCCGGGTACTTCTCCTTGGCTCGCTGCAGGATCACTTCGACATCAGCTTCTCGCATGGACTCACGCAAATCCCAATGCACGAGGAAACGACTGAACCCATCCAGAATGCTGCACAAGTAATAGAACGTGCCGCACAGGTTGATGTAAGAAACGTCGATATGCCAGTGCTGATGTGGCTGCAGCGGCTGCTCAAAACCGGTTCCCTTGCGCGAAGGTTTGCTCTTCCACCGCGATAATAATCCAGCTTGCTTCAACACTCGCCAAACGCTCGCCGGACTGACGGCCACAACGTCAGCGTCGAGCATCATGAACATCAGCCGCCGATAGCCTTCCAGCGGGTTCTTCAGATGGAACTCGATGATTGCTTCTTTCTCCCACAGCTCCAACCAGAAATCACGGGGAACCCAACCGTTGTGCTCGTTGACGCACCCGTAACGCTGCCGCCAGTCATAGAACTTGCTGGCGGTCACGCCCAGCCACGGGATGAACCGTCCGACGCCGATCTCGGCCTTCTCCGACCAGCGCCGGACGAAATCCACGACTAGATCCCGCACATCATGCGGCACCCAGATGCCGGTTAGAGTTCCCCAAGACTTTTTTTTGGCGCGATGTGCTCCGCCATCAGCTCAGCCAGGACCTCGTCCTTAGTCTGCACCTTCTTCTCCAAGAACTCGACCCGTTTCTGCTTCTCCTCCGCTTGGCGGTGGGGACGCTCTTGAGACTGAAAAGCGGCGGCTCCGTTCTCGAACAGTTCTTTCTGCCAGCGGTAGAACACTGTTGGCCGCAGACCTAGTTCTTCACACAGTTCCGAGACGGGTACTTTGTTCCGTTAACCGGCCAATCGTTACTTCACCAAAAGAGGAGCGAAGCGATTGAAAAGACAAGTCGATTGGCTGGTTAACGGCTCATTAACCGGTCCAATCTTTTCACGCGCGCTTAACCAATTGACGCAGCTTGAGATCTTCCCCGCGCGTGACAAAGATTGGCCGGTTAATGTTCACAAGATGCCGCCGCAGGATGGCTACTTCTTCGTCTGGAGTGAAATGCTTTCGTTCCTTCCTCATACGTTCGCTCCGTTATCTTAACGGACGAACGCTGTTCTCCATTTCCAGCTGAGGCAGGACAGGGAATGTCTTGGTCTTTTTGGGTAAGGGCATATTCCCGGTAGGCAGTGCCGTCCGAAGCAGGCACCTGTTCCATGATTCCGCACGCAACCAACTTCTTAAGGCGCGCGCTCAGGACGTTCTTTGCCAACCCCAAGCTCTTCTAAAAATCGGAGAAGAGTCGTATGCCAGAGAGGGCGTCACGAACGATCAGCAGAGACCACCATTCGCCGATAGTATCGAGCGAGCGTGCCACGGGGCACAGATTGGCTTTGAAAGATTTGTGTCGCATAGCTCGGCTATCTAATCGCGAAATCTAGTTGCATCATTATACCAGATGCGCGCATCTTATATGTGGTTGCATAATGCAACCAGAATCGAACAAGTCAAGCCAATCGACTGATCCGCCAGAAGTACGAGGGCCAAATTTAGACTCAGAAGAGAGAGACATACCAATGAAAAGCATAAACAGAGCGGTGAAAATCTCCGCACATATGATGAGAAACGTTCTCAAGAGAAATTCGGTTCGCTTCGCCGCCGCTCTTCTGGTAGCGTTGGCCAGCTTTGTCGCCGTTCCAAACCCAGCTCTGGCTGCCGAACCCCAGCATCATGATCAAGTGCCGGGCTTCTACCGACTGAAAGTCGGTGATCTCGAAGTGACGGCCCTATTCGATGGGCCAGGCGTATTCAATGCGAATTGGCTAAACGGACGGAAGACGAAGGATGGTGTCCTGAAGGCACTGCAAGACGACCCGCATCTGCTCGATGTCGCCGATGAAGGCTACCTCGTCAACACTGGCAAGCAGCTGATCCTAGTCGATGCGGGATCCGGTACATGGTTTGGTGGAGGAAGGTTCGGGCACTTGGTAGCCAACCTCCGCAGCGCTGGGTACACGCCCGAAGAGGTCGACATCGTCTTGGTCACGCACCTCCACTCCGACCACATCGGCGGCCTTACGACTCAGGATGGAAAGATCGTCTTTCCAAATGCCGAGATCTATGTGGCAAAGGCAGATAACGACTTTTGGCTATCACAGGAAATTGCCGCTAAGGCGCCGAAGGAAGCACAAGAGTTCTTCCAGAGTGCACAAGGCATCGCACCGCCCTACATCAAGGCCGGAAAGTGGCACACGTTTACCGACTCCGATCAAATCGTTGACGGCATGCAAATCGTACCTCTCCGTGGTCATACCCCGGGGCATACTGGTTATGAATTCTCGTCCCAAGGAAAGAAGATTTTATTTTGGGGCGACGTCATGCACGTACAGCGCCTTCAGCTGCCAGACCCCAAGGTCACCGTGGTATTTGACGTTGACCCGACTGCAGCCGCGGTCACGCGGGATCAATTGCTGCGTAAGCTCGCGAGCGAGGACGTCTTGATCGCGGGGCCACACATGATCTTTCCTGGGCTCGGTCGCCTGCACAGGGAGGGGAGTGCTTATCATTGGGCGCCAGTGGCATTTACCGATCAATGGGACGAGAAATAGTAATGCTGCGAGGCAAGCCGACAGGTCAATTTTTACCCATTCTGCGCGATGGCAAAATCCCTTCGGCTCGCCCGCCTTCAACTGTTCCCCTGGCGCCCAATGGCCTACGTATTTGTGGGCTCCAGACTCTGTATTCCTCAATCACTGAGCTCGGGAAAGGAGAACTTATGGGGCCCTCCAAAATAGAGAGAGCGACATTGAGGCCTAGGTTTGGACGATATCTAGCGGTTTGTGCAATGGCTGTCAGCCTCTTGTTCCTAATTTCGTATCCATCTGCTTTTGCGGCTGGTCGGCGGGCTTTTTCAATCAAAGTGGTCACCTCTCTCGACGATCAGTTCTGGGTTAACTCCGTCATTATCGAGGGAACACACGAAGTGATGCTAGTCGATGCACAGTTGACAAAGACCAACGCGGAAAGAGTACTTCAGGAAATCGAAGAAACTAAGAAGCCACTGTCGATTATCTACATTACTCATGAGCACGCCGATCATTTTCTTGGCCTCGAGGTTTTTAAGGATGCATACCCGGGCGTGAGGATCATTGCCAATTCCAGGGTAGTAGACCGAGCCGACAAGGTCTATCAACAGAAAATCGATAAATGGAAACAGATTTTGGGCTCTGGGGCAACCTCTCGCGTTGTTGCCATCGAGAAATTCGATGGCAACATCATTGCATTTAATGGCTCAAAAATCGAAGTACTTAAACACATCCAGGGTGACACAGACGAAAACACGATGCTTTGGATTCCTGGACAGAAGATTCTCATTGCGGGGGATGTCGTGGTCAACAACACGCACCTTTACACGGCCGAAACGGACAGCAAGGCTAGAGAGAAATGGTTGGACTCATTACAGGAAATCAGAAAGTTAAGGCCTTCGGTTGTCATCCCCGGACACAGCAAGGTTGGAGATCCTCTTGACGCGAATACCGCCGTAGATTTCACGGAAAACTATCTAATGGCTTTTGAAGAAGAACTCAGAAAAGCCAAGGATCCGGATAGCCTGATCAACGCCATGAAGAGAAGATTTCCATCCGCAGACTTCACCTTGGCGCTTGAGCGGGGCGCAAAGGCCAATCTTAATGCGTTGAAGCAGTAGTCACAACAAAACCCTAAGGAGAAATGGGACAACGATCATGCGTGCAATGAGAGCAGAAGCATTTAGCGGTTACAAAGATTTGAAGCTAGTGGACATTCCGAAGCCGTCAGTCTCGGATGGACGAGTAGTCATAAGAATCACGGCGGCCGGGGTTACGCCACTGGAGCACACCATTCTGTCGGGGGGATACCCACGAGCGAAAGCGCCGCTGGTATTGGGGGGAGAAGGAGCAGGCGTGGTAGAGGAGGGAGGAGGAACAGCGTTTCCTGTCGGCTCACGTGTGATGTTTACCGGTCCTTACGGCGTTTCGGAGAATGGAACCTACAGTGAGTGGCTTGCCGTCCGAAACGAGAATCTTTGCTTAATTCCCGAGAACATCGGGTACGTTTCGGCTGCCGGTGTTCCTGTCGCATATCTCACTGCTCAAATGGCGCTGGGCCTCGCCGGATTCGTAAAAGGCAAGACGGTGCTGTCGCCTGCGATTGGAGGGTCGGTCGGAAATGCAGTCACTCAGTTGGCGAGAGCGCAGGGGGCAAAGCATGCCATATCAACGACAACCAATCATGCGAAGGCGCAACAGGCACGCTATGTCGGCTTCGACGAAGTGATCGACCTTTCCGAGGAGAAGCTCAGCGACGGCGTTCGCAGGATCACAAAAGGTTATGGTGCCGACATCGTGATCGACGCAATCGGCGGAGAAATCCTGAGCGAGGCTCTCAGCACGCTAGCGACTGGAGGAAGCCTGACAACATTGGGCTACTCCGCAGGCCGCAAGACAACCATCGACGTCACGGATCTAATCTGGAGGCGTGCGAGTATGAAGAGCTTCTCCCTGTTCGCACAACCTGCAGAAGCATGGGGCACCGCATGGAGCGTGATTTTTTCGTTACTTCACTCCGGCGCCGTCAAGCCGATCGTGGCAAAGACCTTCCCGCTCTCTGAGGCGGCAGATGCTCTACGCTACCTCGTTGAGGGCCGCCCCTTCGGCAGGGTAGTTCTTACAGTCTGACGACAATGGATGGGGGGAAAACATAACAGGTATCCCGCTCCGCAATTAGCGAACACAAGTTGTCAAATCAACCCAACTACGCGCGGACGAGCTTACTCAGAGAGAGGAATCAATGACAACAATAAAGGCGATTCGGCTGGCTTCGCTGGTCACGGCAATCAATGTCCTGGTCGCGAGCGGCTTTTCCATCGCGGCGCTCATCCGTCCGCAATACCTGGTCCCTGCCGAATCCGGCCGAACGGAGGCGTCGTTGCTATTGGCGATGTACGCGGCGGCGCGCACAATTCCTCTGGCTTTGTTCGCATTGGGGGCGATCTACAAGCGGGCGACGCCTGCGTTGCTGATCCTGGGTGCGCTCGCCGGCACCGTGCAATTGCTGGATGCCGGAATCGGTCTGTTTGAGCATGATCTTGGGAAATGCGCTGGGCCGCTCTTTATCGCCGTCCTCCAATTCTTCGTGGTGTATCTGCTTCACAGATCCGTGCCGATCACGCCGCAAACCAAACGCGGATAAACGCAGCTTTGTCGTCGATGGGATCGGTGCTGAAGTCTTGAGCGAGGCGCTCGAAGCGCTTGCGTTGGGAGGAAGCCTCACAACACTTTGATAAGCGACGGAAATACATGAACAAAGGGTCAATGAAGAAGTACAACATAGCTGTTCTGGACGATTACCAAAATGTGGCGCTTGAGAGCGCCGATTGGTCGGTGCTCCGCGACCGAGCGAACATCGTCGTATTTCAAAACCACCTCGCCGATCCAGACGCCGTGATTGAGCGGTTGCTGCCTTTTGATGTGGTTTGTGTCATGCGCGAGCGGACCCCGCTGCCCCGCAAAGTCATCGAGCGACTTCCCAATCTCAAGCTCATTGCCTCGACTGGATCCATAAACGCGTCGATCGATATCGCCGCCGCGGGCGACTATGGGATCGCAGTGGTTTACACGGAGTATAGGTCGGATCCGACGGTCGAATTTACTTGGGCGCTGATCTTGGCCTGTGTACGACATATCGTGACGGAGAGCAACTCCGTCCGCTCCGGTGGCTGGCAGCAAACAGTGGGCGCAGATCTTCGTGGAAAGACCCTCGGCATTCTGGGACTTGGGAACGTTGGATCACAGGTCGCGCGGATCGGGAGCACTTTTGGAATGCAGCTGATTGCATGGAGCCAGAACATGACGCCCGAAGCTGCCGAAGCGGCGGGCGCAATCTTGGTCTCCAAGGACCAGTTGTTTGAGCGGGCCGATATCCTGACGATCCATTTGGTGTTGAGCGGCCGTACACGCGGCCTGGTAGGGGCCGCGGAGTTGGAGAGAATGAAGCCAACGGCCTGGTTGATCAATGCGTCGCGCGGCCCGATCCTCGAAGAGCAAGCTTTGATCAGCGCGGTGAAGAACAGGCAAATCGCCGGCGCGGCGATCGACGTATTCGATGTTGAGCCGCTGCCTCCGAATCACCCGTTTCGAACACTGGACAACGTACTGGCGACGCCGCATATAGGCTACGTCTCGCAGGGTCTTTACAAGACGTTTTACGAGGATACTGTCTCGAATATTCGGAAGTGGCTCGACACCCGTTAGAGCGTCTGATCAAACTCACAGTCCCAGCGATAAAGTCGCATCAAGATAGGAAACAGATGCGACCGAACGGTCTCATTAGCATCCAATTACCCAGAGCCATTTATTCAGCCGCTGGGCGCATCGATGGAGAAGAAGATGTCCGAAAAGCTTAAAGACAAGATCGCTCTCATTACAGGCGGGACGGAAGGGATTGGGTTGGCTACGGCAAAGCTATTCGCCGAGGAGGGTGCGTATGTCTTCATCACGGGCCGTCGCCAGAAGGAACTCGACGATGCCGTAAAGGCTCTCGGCAGCAACGTTTATGGCGTTCAGGGAGACGTCGCCAAACTGGATGACCTTGATCGTCTCTACGGGACCGTCTCAAAGGTGAAGGGGCGACTCGATATTGTTTTTGCCAACGCCGGCGTTGGCGAATTTGTTCCTTTCGGGGCCGTCACCGAAGAGCATTTCGACAAGCTATTCAACATCAATGTAAGGGGAACGCTGTTTACGGTGCAAAAGGCATTGCCGCTCCTGAAGGACGGTGGCTCCATCATTCTCAACGGCTCAGTCGCCAGTGTTAAGGGTACCGCCGCCTTCGGCGTCTATGCCGCGAGTAAGGCTGCAATCCGCTCTTTGGTGCGAACCTGGACTACAGATCTGAAGGACCGTTGTATCCGCTCAAACGTTGTTAGTCCGGGTCCGATCAATACGCCACTGGCGAGTAGGCAATCTCCCGACGTGATTGCGAGGATTGTGTCCACCATCCCGATGGGACGCATGGGGGAGCCTGAGGAAGTTGCAAAGGTGGTGTTGTTTCTGGCTTCGGATGACTCCAGTTTCGTCACGGGTATTGAACTGTTCGTTGACGGCGGCAGAGCGCAGATTTGATCGAAAGGGCGGGAGACAGGAGCAGCGCGACCTGCGAATTGCGACACAACAGAGCGAAGGAAACTGTGATCCTTGAGCCAAGTCGCAGGCTGTTGTTTCAGAAAAGGAGCAAAGATATGCGATCCGAAAAAGCCATAATGACTTCAAGACGGGAGTTCCTATCGAATGCCCTCGGCATCGGTCTCGTGACGGCCTCGTCTTGGCCAATCCGAGCTGACCAAGCCCGTTCGATGCACGGACAATCCGACGGCAGTACCTCCAACTCCGGACGTGCAACCCAAAATATTTCCCTGAGGTGGGACGTGTTCCTGGCGCCTAGCATACCCGCTATCACGAGCGATTTGCCCCCAGGTGAAAAACAGCGGCCGTGGCCGCCTATTTCGTCAACGCTGATTTCTGGGGAGCGCGACGCTGTCCTGGTCGACACCCCCATTACGGTCGAGCAGGCGCGCGCCCTGGCGAATTGGCTTGTGGCGAGCGGAAAGAATCTGACGACGATCTACGCCACCCATGGCCACGGCGATCATTTCTTTGGCACCAGTACAGTTCTGGAGCGATTTCCAGGTGCCCGCTTTGTCGCGCGGCCGGATGTGATTAAGGTTATGCGCCAGCAGGCATCGCCAGAGTCTTTCGCTACGTTTTGGAATCCGCGTTTTCCCGGTCAGATTTCCAGCCATCTTGCAATTGCCGAAGAGCTGGCCGGAAACGTCATTAGCCTGGAAGGCCACGATTTAGTCAGTGTGCCACTCGGATTCACCGATACCGCAAGCACAACCTGCCTTCACGTTCCGTCCATCGGTTTGATCGTAGCGGGTGATGCCGCCTACAACGGCGTTCATCTACATCTGTCAGAGTCGCCCGACCAGCAGAAGCGCCAAGAGTGGGTTGCTGCTCTCGATAGGATGGTGTCGCTTAGACCACGCGCCGTGATCGCCGGACATAAGCGAGTCGGGAGCGATGATAGCCCTCGGATCCTTGGAGAAACGCGGAAATATATACGCGATTTCGAGCGCCTTGCCATGCAGACGCTCACGGCGCGGAATCTATATGACCAAATGCTGAAGCTCTACCCTGAATGGGGCAATCGAGGTGCGCTCTGGAGTTCGGTGCGCGCCATAAGAACTTAATACAGACCAAGGAGGTAGTAGCTATGAGTTCACCCGTTGTTCTAATTACCGGCGCACTGACCGGCATCGGTCGTGCTACGGCACTGGCGTTTGCGAACGAAGGCGCGCGCGTTGTTATTTCCGGACGGCGCGAGGAAGAGGGCAAGAAACTTCTTGCTGAACTCCGCAAGCTAGGCGCAGAAGCCGAATTCTTGCCTTCCGACGTTCGTCACGAAGAGGACATGCGGAGCTTAGTCGACAAAACTGTAGAACGCTTCGGTCGCCTGGATGTGGCAGTTAACAACGCGGGCACAGAGGGTGTTCCCGGCCCGGTAACGGAGCAAACCGCTAAAAGCTACGCCGCCACCTTCGACACCAACGTTCTCGGCACCCTGCTGAGCATGAAGCATGAGCTGCGCGTGATGCTGGCTCAAGGAAGCGGCAGTATCGTCAATGTGTCGTCTACCTTCGGTCACACGGGTGCGGCCGGCGCTTCAATTTATGCAGCGAGCAAGCATGCAGTGGAAGGCCTTACGAAGTCGGTAGCCCTCGAAGTGGCCGGTACTGGCGTGCGCGTCAACGTAGTCGCCCCCGGTCCGATCGAGACCCCGATGCTGAATCGGTTCACTGGAACGGACGAAAGAAAGGCGGGTTTAGTATCGAGGGTGCCGCTCAAACGCGCAGGTCGACCCGAAGAGATTGCTCAGACCATCGTCTTTATCTCTTCCGACAAGGCGTCGTTCATCACGGGTGCGTCCTATCTCGTCGACGGCGGTAAATCGGCCCAATAACTCTTATCCGTGGGACACCCTATATTGAAGGTAGTTAGGGGACCAATAGAGTTCCGCCCCGGCTGGGCGACTACCTGAAAAGGCTGGCGTCGGCGGTTCAACTTCGTACTTGGCCACCATATTTTCAAAGCTTCGAAGCGTACTTCATCCATCAGCGCTTTCATTAGGTAAATCCCACGGCCATGAACGGCTTCGATATTCTCGGGAGAGTAGGATCCGCCAGCTTATTCAGGTCAAATCCTCGTCCCTCATCCTTTACTGCGAACCAGACTTCTATAAGGTTCACAGCGGAAACGAACGTAGACGTGTTTTCGAGGATTCTCATGATTTCCGTGAATAATCGCGTTTGCGAGGGCCTCGCGCAATGCGATCTCAACGCCGCTCTCGCCCTCAGGAACACAGCCGCACTTCCTGAACAAGAGCATGAGGCTATTCACGAAGGGACAAATCGCACCGACTTTGCTTGGCAAAGAGCGCTCCAGTTCGAGGCAAGGGCCGCCTTGATTATGGGCTACAGACATTCGTAAACCTACCCGTCGAGACTTGTTTTCTTAGCCTCCTTAGACTCAGAGCGGTACCCATTCTGCCATTGAGAAACAGTTGCATCCCGGTGATTCTGCGGCTTTCCTCGGAGGCGAGAAAAAGTACGGCGTCCGCCATTTTATCGGGGCTTGCGCTCTCCAGGACCCCAGCCGCGGGACCGTCCGAAAGCATCCCCAAACGCGGCACGCCGCCCTCCAGGCTAAGCCCGGCTCCAGTCAGTCCCGTCTTGTCGTCGCACAAGAAAGAAACCACCATGGCAGCGACATAATCGGGTGTAATCGGGATATCAAGTTGAAAGGCCGAATGCAACGATTCCTGTTGCACAGTTTTTCCGGTGACGCGCGGGACATCTTGAGTTCCTGAACTCACCGCGTTCACGCGAATCCAGCGATCTTCCAACTGTTTCGTCAATGCCCGTGCAAAGGAGAGAACTGCCTCTACTGTCGCACTGTGAAGACTATTGCCCGCGAGCTGCGTCGCAGACGCAATCGCCGTATTCAATATGATCGACGCACCATCGGAAAGCAGCGGGAGTGCCTTTTCTATCGTAAAAAGAATTCCCTTTACTGGGTGGCCAAATATGGCTTCGTAGTGTTCTTGAGTGATCTCGGTGAGCGGAACGTAGTCGTCTGGTGCACTGCTCGTCACTACCACGATATCGATCTTGCCCCGTTTCTCTCTGATTTGCTTAAAGAGCCACCTAAGATCGTTGGGATTGAACACGTCGCCCTGCAGACAGGTGACACTTTTACCAATTCCTTGTATCTCCATTGCGAACTCCGAATCACTAGGATGCATTGTGAAGACATAGGCACCTTCGTTCGCGAATCGCCTTGCCATCGCTATGCAGACGCTCCCTTGTCTCCCGGTGATAAGAGCGGTCTTTCCGTGAAGCTTCTGAATTGCTCTCATCTCGACTCCTTTCTAGGAGCATAGAATGACTGGCGAGACCAATCGGTCCCGAACGTTCCCGCGAGATTCGACACGGAGAAGCGCTTTTAGATACAAGCCAACATCTGCGAATATGTTTCTAGGTCGGAAAAACTTCTCAGTCATACTCGTCAGTCCGCCGAGTCTAAGGCGAATGTACAACTGCGAGGGCCTTGTTTTGTTCGGGCGTAGTCTTCGGCATGTTGATTCCTTTCTGTCCCTCGGATTTGTTGACCGAACTCATGACGGTACGTTCACGGGTTTGAGCGTGTCGACCTGCCGAGCAACCTGCAACCTGCTTAGGAGATAACCTCGATTGAATCAACCCGTGTGGGATAAAACGCCAGGTACTCCTTAATACTGACGACTGCCTCATACGGTTTTTCGTATGTCCAAACGGCATATTCCGATTTCGATCCGCCGATGGGAATGCTGTAGTAGGTACAATCACCCTTGTACGGACAATAGGTGTAATGCGTGGTACGAACGAGCAGCGACATGTCGGCATCGTTGCGCGGCAGGTAATAAACAGGCGGATATCCCTTCTCCTCCAGGCGAAATGCTCGCGTCGATTCAGCGACTATCCTCCCGGCGACCGTTACGCGCACCTTGCTCACAGCCGGAGAAATCGTGATGGGATGGTCAGGCCCAGGAATTCTGATCTCCTTTCCTTTGCTCGTCTTTGTCTCCATTGCGCTCCTCGCGGTACTAGTTACAGCTTCGAGCCGCCATCGACTGGAATGCTCGCACCTGTGATCCAGCGCGCCCGATCGGACGCCACAAAAGCGACTACGTCGGCGATGTCTTCAGGTTTGCCGATCCGCTTCAACGCCTGCATCCCCAACGTGACCTCGCGGCCCGCTTCTGTCTTCGTAAAATTCGACATATCCGTGTCGATTACTCCTGGTGCGACAGCATTTACGCGTATGCCACTTGGCCCGAGAATGGCGGCCCAGTGTTTGACCAGAGTCTCAATTGCTCCTTTGGTAGAGGCATAAGCAAGAATTGAAGGATTTTCCAAACCGGATTTGCCCACCACCGTACGAGCTACAGCGGAAGAGATAAGAACGATGTTTGAGTGCTCACCAAGGATTGGCAAGAGTTGCTGCACCAGGAAGAATGGACTTCGGACGTTCGTCGCAAAGAGGTGGTCAAAATCCTCCACCGTGTAATCCGCGAAGCGGGCCGCCTTGCTGATTCCGGCGTTGAGCACAAGCACATCCAATCGATCGGCGACGATCGAGCGCACCTGTTTTGCTAGCAGCGCAGCACCGTTCGGAGTTCCCAGATCCGCCGAGATGGCTTGCGCGTGCCCGCCTTGCGCTTGGATCTCGGAGACGAGAGATTCCGCTTCCTGCGCGGAGCGGCCATAGTGAACCAGGACGTGTGCCCCGGCCCTAGCAAGTGCCGCTGCCGTCGCGCGGCCAATGCCGCGTGACGCCCCGGTCACCAGTGCTGTTTTGTCTTGAAGCGTAGTCATTTTTGCATTTCCTCTGATTCAGTTCGTCAACGGCATTCGGCGCAATAAAATGCAGCCGAACTTTGGCGAGAGGCTTCCAGCGCGATGTCTGTCGGAAAGTCGGCCTGACCAGCGGTAATCGAAGGTGTCACACTGGCAATCCACGAGTCGTAGTCCCCTGTGTAGCCTACTCGCTCTTGAAAGGCCCGAATCCTCTGCTCGATCGCCGCGATCTCGTGGTATGACAGACCTCGCATGACCTGCACTCGATCCCGAACAGCCTGGGCCTGCGCCGTTCCTCGGGCTTCCGCGCCTGCGTAAAACCGCGTCGACGCTGTGCCCTCGTCCGCGACGCCAATGTAGCTTTCGATGAGTTTGGTGGTAATTTTCTGACTGTGTAACAGTGAGGAGCGAATATTGCCCTGTCCGGTCACGACATTACCCGCTCCAAACACATGATCGGATTCGCCGTATCGCGCCAGATATTCGTTGTTGAAGTCGTAATATTCGCTCTTCATGGCGATGCCCGGAATCTTCTCAGGCACAGACCCGATCGACGAAATTACCATTGGCGCCCGTAGTTGGTACTCCGAGCCGGCCATGGGTTCTGCCCTTCCCCCTTTCACTGTGGTCTCCGCAACTTTCAAGCCCACTAGCCGCCCGTCCTCTACAAGGAGTCCCGTTGCTACCCTGCGATCCTGAACACGAAACAAGTATTTTTCCTGCGCCAAGCGCAGCATCTTCTGACGGATCGCCTCGGTCTTGGCAATCTGATCGGGGGTGGCATTTTCTGGAGGCTGAGCCAGCGGCATGTCTTGTCCCCGGCGGCGATAGATCAGAAGGCATCCTTTAACGCCAAGGCCCTCAGGAGCAATGCCGTGGATCTTGCAGACGGCTGGGACACCTTTCTTTTCGAGCTCATACACATCAGTCTGAACACCGCGCGCACGAAGAACACGCTCATAGTTTTCGAGCTGCAGGATCTTCACGACATCAATCGACGCCAGCCCACCGCCTACGACCAAGGCTTCGTCAGGAGCCTGGTAGTGCGGCCCTGTGTAGTCCTCTTCATTCTTGTGGTTGTACCAATAGATGAACGGATTCTGGTAAACCAAACCTTTGCCGACGAACTCTTGCGCTCCGGGTATTCCTAGTTCTCTGTCCCGCCACGCCCCGTTTGCCAGGATGACCGCGGAAAAACCCCAGTTGTCGCACAGATCCTGAAAGTCCAGGTCGGGGCCAAGCTTGGTGCACGGAAGGAAGAAAACACCAGGCTTCCTCAGACGAGCATCGATGCGGCTGTACTCTTGTTTGCGTTGTTCCAGATGCCAGCGGGGCAGGCCAGCTTCAATCTTGCCATAAGGCTTTTTGTTCTGTTCTATGACAACTACGTGAATCCCATTGTCCGCTAATATTTCTGCGGCGACCGAGCCAGCGATCGCTCCTCCAACAATAGCGACAAAGTGATACGGTCTGTGTGTCATCATCATTCTCGATGGTGCTATTCGGAAGCTTTCGCTGATAGGTTCCCAGAGACCCTCCACTTTCTTGGACATTGTTTTTCTTTCACTCCTTTAGCGGGATCCATTAGGGGACGATCCGCAGATTGCGAAGCCTTGTGAGCTGTCGCCTAAAGCTCTGGTGTGTGTCGATGCAATCGGCAAAGCCCGCCTGGCGAATCTTGATTGTGCTCAGGATTGTTTCTTCCCGAAAGTTGAGCATCCAGTCCACGAACGCCCAGTTTGCAATCTGGTCGTAAGGCGTGGCGTGCAGGCCATAGCGGGCAACCATCGCATCCCACAAGGGAGCCTTCTCGCTCATCTCGGAAACAGTAGACATCGCAAGCGGCTCTGCGATTGGCAGATCGTAGAAGGCGGCGAGTTCATTCCACAGTTGCCTCCAGCGATAGACATCTCCGTTCGACAGGTTGAAGATTTCATTGCGTGCTCTGTCTTCGCCTAGAGCCCACAAAGTCGCGCGGCCGAACAATTCTGCATCAGTTGTCTCCTGGAGAGTGTTCCATCCCTCCTTGGTGCCAGGAAAGCGTAGCGGCAACCCGAGTTCGCGAGTCATCGCTGCGTAGGTCGCGAGACTGGTAACCAGGTTCATTGGCGAGTTTAGGCTTGGTCCCATGACCAAGTGAGGACGCAAGACGGTCCAGCTAGCCCCGTTCTTGGCGGCCCATTCAGCCACAAAGTCTTCTTGCTGGTGGTAGTGGATAGGCGCAATCAGACGCGGCTCTGTCTCCTTCGCTGGAGCATTGAAAGCCCCAAGACTGAAGCCGTACGACTTGGCACCACCGGCAAGCACGATGCGCTGAAGAGGCACATTGCGGACGGCGAGAGCGAGGAGCGAATTTTTCAACATTCTGACGTTCGGCTCAACAGTTTCAGCCATCGTGGGTTTCTCGATATAGGCAGCGAAGACAAGACCGGTCACCTTATCAAGAGACGAAAAGGCCTTTGTGGTGCCCTCGCGGTCCAGGAGATCAACGCTGATGTGAGGGGTCGCGGCCTGAGCGCGATAGGTTGGCGCGGATCGGCGCGCGGCTGTGATGATCCCCCATTTCGGGTTCTCAGCGACGGCGTCGATCACACCCGTACCAAGGACGCCATAGGGTCCAAGAAGCAGAATCTGGCGTTCTGTGACAGGTGTTTCAGCAGTAGCGGACACAGCAAAGTCTCCTTTCAAATCGAGTTAATCAAGCCAAGTACGGAATCCCCCTGGCCCTCAATAAAGCAAATCGAAATCGGCCTCCGAACGACCCGAGCTCAAATTCAAGTCGTCCATGGTCAGGGGTCCGCCGATCTGCTGAAGATCGTAGTGGTGCTCGTATACAACCCTGGACGCATTCCATCTCCGAATGGCGCGCCATTTCAAAGTGCAGCGTTTGCCTCCGACGCCGTTGAAGTCGATCCTCCGTGCGGGATGCGTCTCGTTGACTGCATCTCCTGGAACCACAGTCTGTTGAACTGATACCGACAATCCGGCAACCTCGGTCATTACGTGAAGCAGCACCAGGACATTCAATAGAAAAGGACGTACCCTCGCCTTTCCGCGGATCAACTCCCGCAAATCTTCTCTGCTCACCTCGACATCGTCGGCGTAAGACGTCTCAAAAATATCCAGAAACTCTTCGTAGCTCCTGGCAATTTCGGCGCGCAGGATCGCCGCGTTCAGGCTTAGCTCTGCCGCCTGTGAGCTTTTATAAGCATCGCCCCCGGACCCGCTAAAAGGGGCGAGATCAGGTTCATCGGTCATCGGACTTCTCCCCGTGCCATTTTGTTTTGGAGTGTGGCGCCTACCGTCAATGGAGAGCCGACTGGTTAGTTCGTCGGCTCTCAAACACGTTCGCACAGAAGCCCTCTTCTCCAAGTCCGTGACCTGAGTGTGGAGTTAACTCAGGCATTCATTCCGCCGTCCACGGTAAGATTCGCTCCCGTGACGTAGGAGGATTCCGAACCCGCGAGAAACGCCGCCATTGCGGCGATCTCCTCAACATGCCCATAGCGGTCGAGGGCGGTGGCGGCCTTCTGCGGTACCGCCCAATCACCCGAAGCGGGATTCAAATCCGTGTCGATCGGACCCGGCTGGATGTTGTTGACCGTGATGCCCCGGCTCCCGACCTCTCTGGACAACGCTTGAGCGAACATCTTGACGGCTCCCTTCGTGGCCGCGTAGGGCACAAGCCCCGGCGCGGCGGCGCGCTCCCCCACTGCAGAGCCGATCATGATGATGCGACCACCCTCATTCATGTGCTTCAGCGCCGCCTGCGTCGCTACGAATACGCCGCGGACGTTGATGTCAAGCACGCGATCCATCTCTTCCAGCGTCGTCTCCACGAACGCTTTCGGAATGGCCGTGCCGGCATTGTTCACAAGGACGTCCAACCTGCCGAAAGTCGCCACGGTCTTTTCGACTGCAGCTGCGACGGCATCGGCATCAATGGCGTCCGCCTGAATTGCGATCGCCTTTCCACCGGCGCGTTCAATCGCTTTGACGACCGCCGCAGCCGAGTCGGCACCTTTCGTGTATGTAATGGCGACTTTCGCTCCATCCACAGCCAGACGCTTAGCGATTGCGGCACCAATGCCACGCGAACCCCCGGTAACGAGTGCTACTCTATTGGCTAACTTAGACATAAAATCTCCTTTGACCCTCTGTTGACAGCTCCCGACTCCGCTGAAATCTTGCTCGAAACTCTCGGGCTAGCTATCTGATGTGCCCGAAGTACGAGCAGATTTGGCAGTCTGGGGAATACCATCTATTCCCAATCGGAATGCATTGCGCGTAAGCGGAATTTTGTTGAGGCCTGTGTCCTTTACGTCAGACAATAAAGCGGAAGAATCGCTATTCCTCGCATAGCATCCATTCCATAGAGGAATAGGGAGGCTAGTGTGGACAAATTGGATGCAATGCAGATGTTCGTCCGAGTCATTGAAAAAGGGAGTTTCTCCTCTGTCGCCAAGGAACGTGGAATTGGTCAACCTGCCGTCAGCAAACAGATCTCGGCCCTTGAGGATGAACTCGGCACTGAACTCATTCACCGCACCTCTCGTTCCATTGCACTGACTGAGGCAGGTCGCGACTTTTATCAGTCTGCATTGCACATCCTCGATGACGTCGAAGATGCGACTTCACGAATCGGTCGCGGCCAAACCGCACCAAAAGGCCTCATTCGTGTGACGGTTCCTCCCACGTTTGCTCGCCTTCATATGGTGTCAAAGCTGCCTGCTTTTTTTGCTGCCTACCCCGACATGGCAGTTGAGCTGGCGGCGTCGGAGAGCCCGACCACGATCATCGAAGACGGCTTCGATCTGGCGATCCACTCCGGGGATTTACCAGACTCCACTCTCGTTGCCCGAAGATTCGCGCAGACGATGATCATTCTCGTCGCGACTCCGCAGTACCTGACCCGATATGGCGCGCCGGAGTCCCCGGACGATCTCCACCGCTTTCGGTCGGTTGTCTTTGTCGACCGGGGTTCGATACAGCCCTGGAGCTTTGGCTCTGGACGAGACGTGAAGCGTGTTATCCCCACAGGGGTTTTTCGTACCAGCGATATCGAACAGATGAGGATGGGTGTCCTCGAACACCTGGGAATTGCCCAAGCGCCAGCATGGCTCTTTGCCGCCGAACTTAGGGAAGGTACCGTCGTCCGGCTTCTGACTCCCTTTGAGCGAACAGTGCCAATCCTTGCCGTACGGCCTGCAAGCCGCCGGATGTCCACCAAAGTGCGCATTTTCATCGAGCACCTTGAGAGGACTTTCGTGCTTTGTTCTCAGTTCAATCCGCGACCCAGCTAAGACGGCGCGTGATGGCTCGGCCGCACGATCCGCTAGTTAAGGTTTCGTGTGTTGGGTTGGTACAGACGCGCTGGGATCTGACTACTGCATTCTCGGCCGACGCTTAGGCGAACATCGGCGCTGGTCACAGAGTGGCCACAAAACTGTGGCCACCTCGACACGTTAAGTAGTTGACCAAAAAGGGGGATAGGCTGGCTGTATCCTGAAAAGGCTGGCGTCGGCCGTTCAACTCCGTCCCTGGCCACAATCATTCAAAGACCTGTCCTGACCTCGTTGCTTGTTCTCAGTCCGCTTTCATGGCTGAGAATGGCGGTGCACGCGGTTGGGTTGACGACACGGGGCAAACGGGCTTACAGTAAAAGTTAGTTAACTAACTAACAATGGGGATGGGGAAACCACAACTAGACAAGCGGACACGGCTGATTGAGACCGCCATGAAGCTGGCGTACCGGAACGGGTTCAGAGAGACGAGCCTGGCGGACATCGCCGAAGCCGCCCGTGTTCCGGTAGGCAACGTTTACTACTACTTCAAGACCAAGGAAGAACTTGGCGAGGCCGTTGTGAAGCGGCGCTTGGCGCAATTTCGAGAATTCCGGGAGGAGATGGACCGGTTGAGTTCTCCGAAGGAGCGGCTGTTTGCTTTTGTGCAAAGCATTCATGGGAACCGGGAGCAGCTTGCGCGTGGGGGATGTCCGTTGGGCGGCTTGTGTTCCGAGTTGCACAAGGAGGGCGGGGCGCTCGCAAAGAAATCCGCGGCACTCTTCACCGAGCCAATGGGCTGGATCGAGGAGCAATTCCGGGCGTCCGGCCATGAAGAGGATGCGCGAGAACTTTCCGTACATCTTTTCGGTGCTTTTCAGGGTATCGCTGCGGTGGCACACGCCGCTAATGACCCCGACTTGGTGGTGATGGAGGTAAAGCGCCTGAAAGATTGGATCGGCACGCTGTGAAACCGAACGAATCGAGCAACCAGGGAAGAACGGCACTTCACTATGAAGAAGCTTCTTGGAAAGGTCGCGCTCGACGACCCTACGTCGCCAATCCCGACCTGGTCGAGCGGCTCGCGACCGGCCCTCCGCTCGCCGAAGTCGGATGGGAAACCGTCTACGGGTCGGGACCACGCGGCGATTTCGACTATCCGGCTATCCATCAATAGTGTCCGAAGTGCTCGGAAGTTGGGCGTCTTTTACGCGGGGTATTCAATTATGAAACTCACGAGCAATACGATTTTGATCACCGGCGGTGGCAGCGGCATCGGTTACGAACTTACCAAACAACTCACGGCATTTGGTAACACGATTCTTATCACGGGCCGCGATCAATCTAAGATGGACCGTGCGAAAGCGGCCTTTCCAAAAATTCACACCTTTCGAAGCGACGTGTCCGATCCGAAAGCGATCGCCACTCTTTACGAACAGGTCACCAAACAATTTCCCGAGCTCAACATTTTGATCAACAACGCCGGCATCATGCGTGAGATCAATGTTCACGACAAGGCTGGAAGCCTCGAAGACATCACTCGCGAGATTGAAATCAATTTGAGCGGGCCCATTCGCATGGTGCAACAATTCTTGCCGCATTTGAAAACAAAGTCAGAGGCCGCAATCATGAACGTTTCGTCGGGATTGGCATTTGTTCCATTGCCCATTTCACCGGTCTATTGCGCCACCAAGGCCGGTCTGCATTCGTTCACCGAGTCTCTTCGTGTTCAACTGAAAAACACCAAAGTGAAGGTATTTGAGCTAGCACCGCCGGCGACACAAACCGAACTCCTGGGTGACTTTAATTCTGAAGACATGAAAGGCGTTTCTATCATGAAGGTGGAAGACATGGTTAAAGTCGCTGTCAAAGGAATGCAAGCCGATCGATTTGAAATACGTCCAGGGCAGGCGAATCAGCTCAAAATGATGAGTCGCGTGGCGCCTGGATTTATTTTGAAACAAATGAGCCGATCGGTCGACCGTATGTTCAGAACACAGAATTAATTCGAAGTATTGCGAAAAAATGTGCTTCATAGAGCGGGACCGCCCTTTGAAGCAAGTACTTTGGCTTTGTCAGCGTCACCTGATGCTCGCTGGGTCTGACGCCGTTGAAGGCGCCGTCGGTGAGTTACTAGGCAAGTGCTCGAGACTGCTGGCGGATTGGCCCCCGAAAGTGAAAGCGAATAGATAGGTCCTGAGATCAGAAACGAGAATGGAGTTTTTATGAAAATTATTTTGATTGGTGCAAACGGAAAGATCGGCGAACTGGTTCAAAAGGCATTAGCGGGTGCTGGCCATGAGATAGTCAAGGTCGGACACAAATCGGGCGATTTCCGAGTCGAGATCGAGAACCGCGAAAGTGTCAGGAAGCTTTATCAAGCCGTCGGCTCGTTTGATGCCGTGGCCATTGCAGCAGGTGAAGTCGCATTTGCTCCGCTTTCGGAACTCACCGCTGAAAAATGGCAGTTCTCGTTGGGAAGCAAGCTCATGGGTCAGATCAGCCTGGTTCAGGAGGCGATCCCGTTCATCAAAGAAAATGGATCATTCACTTTGGTTTCGGGCGTTCTTAATGACGAACCGATCTTCGCCGGTGTCGCGGCTTCAACCGTCTCGGGCGCATTGGAAGGTTTTGTTCGGGCTACCGCAATCGAACTTCCCAAGGGATTGCGTATCAATTTGGTGAATCCCACGATCCTAGAAGAATCCGTACCTAGTATGGGTTCGTTCTTTCACGGCGTGATTCCGGTCGAGGGGTGGAAAGTTGGACAAGCCTACAAACGCGCTATCTTGGGGGCGCAATCCGGCCGCGTTTACAAAGTTGATTGAAATTGCCCAGCGTTTTATTCGAAAGACCGCTGTAATGAGCGACATTGTTTTCCCCCGAAGGTGTCAGCCCATTTTTCCCGGACCGCGTTCGCGGATTCTTTTTCCTTAACCGGGCCGGCGTGTTGACGGGGCAGGCGAGTGGGATAGGATACTCGCCTTGTGTAGGCAGGAGCGGTATCCCAACCGCAGAGGAGCCAAACAAAACTGCGATTCAGAACGCCCGGCAAAGGCGGCCGGGCGGACTTCGCCTTTTAGGCCCAAGGCCTCCGCTCCGAGACTTCACCAAAGAAATGGACTTGATTTTTGACTTGGCGCAGGCTGAGGGGTGTGTAGCGCCTGAAAGTTGAAAGCAGCGAGGAGCAGAAGCCCAACCCTCCCGCGGACAAACCAATGGTGCGCGGGAGGGTTGTAGTCAGCCGATTTCTTCGGAGCCAGCCCCGTCGCATCGGCCTTGGGCATCCGCTCGGGCGCGACCCCGCGCGGACAATCGATAAGGTGCCCCGCCCACACCTTGGGCCATGAAAGCCAGAGCGGCAGAAGATATTGGCCGTTGGCTTGCGCGACCCAGCCCTGCTGGCAAGCTTCGGCGATGGCCAGTTGAGCCGTCCGTTTGGAACACGCGGTGGCAGTCATGATCTGGTCGCGCAGTTGGTTGTAACGAACTTTGTCGCCCACATCGGCCAGTGCCTGCGTGATGTCTGCCTTTTCGACTTTGCGTCGCGTCGGTGCAGGGGCGGGCGGCTTCTCGGTCGAGGAGAACCACAGAGTGCGGGGATCGAGTTGGAGCAGTCGCGGAGGCTGTGCAGCCGCATAGCGAAATTGGAAACGAAGCTCGATGGTGGCCAGTTGCGGAGCCGGGCGGGTGAGCAGCAAATAACTGTCACCCACCGCATGCAGGGCGCTGGAGCCACGAAAAGCGCTGCCAATCTCGTGGCGGCCGATCGACTTGCGAACATGGTGCACAACCACCAGCGCGGCGCGGGAGGTATCGCGCAAGCGCAACAGCGACTGGCACAAGGCGGCCATGGCACGGGTATCGTTTTCATCCTGATCGTGGGTGGAGTAGAGCGGGTCGAGAACCAGGACCTCGGCGGCAGCAGCCCGCGCGGCGGAGACAAAGTGATTCAGACCTTGCGCGGTGCTGAGCAGATGACCTGAGGCGCGTGTGTCTACGAGGAGATGTTGATCGGCGGCCGCTCCCAAGGCGCGGCGCATGGAGGCGAGGCGGCTGACAAACTGCGGGACCGGAAGTTCGAACTGGCAGATGAGAACCCGGCGCCGCGTCGGGATAGAAAAGCCCAGGCGATCGATGCCAGCGGCCAGGGCTAAGGCGAGATTGGCAACCAGCAGAGACTTACCCACTTTGGGCTCTCCGCCGACAAACAAGATACCTTGCGGTGGGAGCAGTCCCGGTTCCACCAGGCAGGGCGGCGCAGTCGATGGCTGCTGTTGGAGCAACTGGGCCAGAGACAGCACCGTCGGTGGAGCGGGCTGGGTGGAAGCGGCCTGGCTCACAGCAGCGCCTCCGCAGTGGCATCCAGCAGGATCGATTCCCCCACCGTTGACTCTTTGCGAGAAGCCGCCAGACGCAGCGCGGTCAGGGCCAGCTTGTTGACCTTGCGGAGGATGCCTTTGGTGGCCTGATAGAGGGCTTGTCGGGCGGTGTCGTCAAACAGCGGTTAGGTCACGCCGGCCGCCTTGAGTTGCTGCGCCAGGTAGGCGTCGAGTTCGTCGCGCGCGAGTCCTTCGAGGTGATACTGCACGGCAATGCGCTGACGCAGCGGTTCGTGCAGCTGCAACGAGAGGGTGCGGCGCAGCAGCGGCTGGCCCACCAGCAGCAAGCTCAGATAGCGGCTGGAATCCATGTCGAAGTTCAACAGCAGGGGAAGTTGTTCGAGCACGGGATGACCCAGCAACTGGGCTTCGTCGCAGATGAGAAGGGGATGCTGCTTCTTATTCTGATTGAGGTGCACGATGGCCTGGGAGATCTGGCGCACCAGGTCGCCGCGGTAATGGGCCGGTTGCAGATCAAGTAGCAACGCCAGTTGGCGGAGTAGGTCGAGCGTTGATCCGGAAGTCCAATGCAGATAGAGGACCTTATATAGGTTGGGGTTGAGCACAGCGGTGAAGCTGCGAGCGACGGTCGATTTACCGGCGCCGACTTCCCCGGTGAGCAGGCCAACGCCGTGATGATCGGCCAGGAACTGCAGCCGCGCCTTGGCCTGATTCCAGGCCTGCGAAGAAAACAACTGTTTGGGATCAGGACTATCGCAGAAAGGGGTTTTCTTAAAGCCGAAGAAAGTTTCTACCATGGCGGTTACTCCTTCTCCTGTTTCTGCTTGAGCAGTTCGACGAAGTTGATACCGGTAGGTTCGGGCGCGGCCGAGGCGGCCCGTTTCACGGAGGGCAACTGACCGTTGATGACAGGGTCGACGGGGCGGGCTGAGGTTTCCAGTTGCCCCTGAAACCAGATCTCGACCTCGGCGACATCGAGAGGATCGAAGCGCACTTCGACGCGCTGACCGGCCAGATGAGGCGGAGCCTCGTAAAAACGGTTGTGCAGCAGGAAAGTGGAATCCCGGCG
>Ga0307477_10000898_pt1 | contig 28067 bp, 26 predicted proteins | sample atmos_gasesECM2C_FD_203316 | JGI IMG/M metagenome (GOLD analysis project Ga0307477, IMG submission 203316) | Hardwood forest soil microbial communities from Morgan-Monroe State Forest, Indiana, United States - atmos_gasesECM2C_515 | ecosystem: Environmental > Terrestrial > Soil > Temperate...
CCCAGGCGATCGCGACCTGGGCCACCGTGGCGCCTCGGCCGTCGGCCACCTCTCGCAGAGCCGCGACCAGTCTCAGGTTTTGTTCGAGGTTGGGGCCCTGAAAGCGCGGCGCATGGCTGCGGAAGTCGCCCGGCGAGGTGGCTCGCTCCGCGCTCCAGCGGCCGGAGAGCAGGCCCCGGGAGAGCACGCCGTACGCGGTCACCGCCACCCCCAGTTCGCGGCAGGTGGGGAGGATCTCTCCCTCGATCCCGCGCGAGATCAGCGAGTACTCGATCTGAAGGTCGGCGATCGGGTGCACGGCGTGCGCGCGCCGGACCGTGTCCGCGCCCACCTCGGACAGGCCGATGTGGCGGACGAACCCGGCCTCCACCATCTCGGCCATCGCCCCCACCGTCTCCTCGATGGGAACGGCCGGATCGACCCGGGCGGGACGGTAGACGTCGACGTGGTCGGTGCCCAGCCGGCGCAGGCTGTATGCGAGGAAGTTCTTGACCGCGGCCGGTCGCCCGTCGACCCCCAGCCAAGAGCGGTCGGGGCCGCGCATGGCCCCGAACTTCACGCTGATCACGAGCCGGTCGCGGTCCCGGCCGCGCAGGGCCTCCCCCAGCAGCATCTCGTTATGGCCCATCCCGTAGAAATCGCCCGTGTCCACCAGCGTGATCCCGGCCTCGAGGGCGGCGTGGATGGTGGCCAAGCTCTCGTCGCGGTCGGCCGGGCCGTACACGTCGGACATCCCCATGCAGCCCAGCCCGATGGCGGAGACCGCCGGACCGCTCGCGCCCAGAGTGCGGGTGATCACCTCACGAGTATTACCAGTCGCCCGGTGTACGACCGGCCGGCCCCTCTCCGACCCCGGCTCCCAACCCCGGGGTCCCGCGAGAATCCGGCTCCCCGACCGAAGGATGGCCCTCGATGACCGACCGCGCCCAAACCGCCGCCCACTTCCTCGCCCGGCACCGGGACGGACCCGTTCTGTTGCTGCCCAACGCCTGGGATCGGGGGTCGGCAAGGCTGTTCGAGTGGCTCGGGTTCGAGGCGGTGGCGACCACGAGCAGCGGACACGCGGCCACGCTGGGTCGCCTGGACGGCTCCGTGACCCGGGATGAGGCCCTGGCTCACGCCGCCTCGTTGGTCGAGGCCACCGACCTGCCGGTGACCGCCGACCTGGAGGATGGGTTCGGCCCCGATCCCGCCGACGTGGCCGAGACCGTGAGGCTCGCCCTCGAAACGGGCCTGGCCGGGTGCTCGGTCGAGGACTACGGCGGACACGGGGGCGGGCGCATCTACGACCGGCCGCTGGCGATCGAGCGGGTGGCCGCGGCGGCCGAGGCCGCCCACGCCGGCCCGGCGAGGCTGGTGCTCACGGCCAGGGCCGAGAACCACATCCGTGGGCGGCCCGAGCTCGGCGACACGATCGAACGCCTCCAGGCCTACCAGGAGGCGGGGGCCGACGTGCTCTACGTTCCCGGCCTCACCAGCGTGGACGACATCAGCAAGCTGGTGGGCGCGGTGGACCGGCCCGTCAACGTCCTGGCCGTCCCGGGGGCTCCGTCGGTGTCCGAGCTGGCCGAGGCCGGCGTGCGGCGGGTGTCGGTGGGCGGGGCGGTCGCCTATGCGGCGCTGGGGGCAGCGGTCGAGGCCGCGCGCGAGCTGCGCGAGCAGGGGACCTACACGTTCTGGGAGCGAGCGGGCGTGGGCGCGGCCGCTGCCCGCTCGGCCTTCGCGAGCGAGCAGACCACCAAGCAAGGAGGATCGGGATGACCCGCGCCGTGGCCACCTTCGGCCGAGCCGAGGGCACGCATACGCTGACCCTCGACTACGAGCTGGAGCCCTAGCTCAGGGCAGGCCGGCCTGGCAGGCGCCCGACTGCACGCAGTACTGCATCTGGGCCCCCACCGGGTCCTGGTCGGCGACCAGGTCGGCGGGGTTGGGAGTGACCGTGAAGCCCAGGCGACCGGCGGCCGTCTCGAGCCCGCTGACCACCTGAGCCCCCACCGTCGGTCCGATCGAGTACAGGGCCGCCGGCCCCATGACGCCGTAGGCGTTGGCCACCGGCCACTCCGCCGGGAGCACGAGATAGCCGATCTGGTCGTTGGTCAGTCCGCCCACCAGGTACCACGGGGCGGAGATCTGATCGCGCGCGGAGAAGAACACGTCCGAGTAGATCTCGCCGGGCGTCTCGAGCAGCAGCCCGTCGCCGATGCGCGCCACGCCGACGGGGATGCCGAGGACGTTGCCGGTGAGGTAGGGCGGCACGATCGCCCGCTGGATGTGCCCGACCCCGGTCTGCTGGTGCACCTCCGAGGGCGCGTCGAGCATGTCGAAGCCCAGGAGCAGCGCGTTGGTGCCGGGCACGTCGACCGTGAGCTGGGACGCGCCCACGCCCGGCGTCGTCACCGGCACGCCATGGGCGATCGCGCTGTCGACCACGCCGTCGATCTCGCCCGCGTACAACGAGTCCTCCGAGAGCAGGTAGCTGTTGGTGTGGGGTTGGGTGTCGCCGCCCGGGAACACCGGCTCCTCGCCGAGCGTCCCCGGCAGGAACATGGCGTCGCCGCCGTAGGCGGCCGCGATGTGGGAGATCGTGCCCGCCGGCCAGTCCGGCGAGATCAGGGGCGACCCCTCGAGCATGTCCGGGTGCACGCCGAAGTCGAACAGGGTGGCAATCGGCTGCTGGGTTCCCCAGCGCAGGGCCTGAAGCACGGTCAGCGTCCCGTAAACCGGCCACGTGTTGGGGTCGGAGTAGTCGTTGGGCGGGACCGAGGTCGGGATCGGGTTGTAGACGTAGCGAGAGCCGTCGGCCTGCCCGTGGCGAAGCCACGCCGGGCGCATGCCGCCCACGGCGCTGGTGACCGAGGCCACGGCCGCCGCCTTGACCTGCTCGAAGTACGCGGTCGGCCCTCCGCCCCACACGCCCATGGTGTCCGGCGCGCTGTGCGAGTGGGTCGAGCTGAACGAGATGTCCTGGGCCGGCACCCCGGCCGCCGCCGACGCCGCCGCCCGGATCTGGTCGAGCCCGTAGTCGGCCACTCCCAGCCCGCCCGGACCGGACTGGTAGCCGGAGAAGTACCCCTGGGAGTCGATGCTGGAGATGACGATGGGCGGGCCGGCCCGGCGGCCCCCCGGCCCCGCGGCGGCGATGGCCAGCGTGCGCACGTACAGCGGGCTGGTCACGGTGGTGCCCACCCGCTGATAGCCGTCGCCCCCGAGGTAGTCGAAGGGAAGCTGCTTGGGCGTGATGTCCTGCTTGGAGAACCCCACGTAGAACTTGGCCGGTGCCCTGGGCGCCGCAGGCGCCGGGGCGGGGGCGGCCTGGGCGCTGTGGCGGACGCCGGGGTGACGCTGTTCGACCTGCACGCCCGCGCCCCAGGCGCTGACCGCCGAGCAGGCCAGGGCCGTCAGCACCAGGCACGCAAGCCTGACCAGGACTACCCCTCTGCTTCCGGTGTGCACCGACCGCGCCTCCCCGGGGACCCGCCTCCCGGAGCGGGGCCCGCGGCCATTAAACCCGTTGCGCTCACGTGGTGTCGAAGCAGCCGTCGAACTGGAACAGCGGATTGAGCAGGTTCTTGGTCCCCGGGAGGGTGCGCTGGCCGATGAACGAGGGCGGTCCCTCCGTGGTGTAGCACCCGTTGGGGCGAACCCGGACGTCGTAGCTGACGTCGATCGTGTCCACCCGCGGGGGCGGCTCGATGATCGTGATCTGGCATACCCAGTCGTCTCCCGGGCCCTTGGTGGGAGTGCTCCCCCCGCCGTGACGCCTGCACGTCGCGGTGGATGACAGCGACAGCCCGGCGGGCACCTGACGCCCGAGCTCCTCCTGCTGGAGGATGGTCAGGTTGTCGAACGTCTCGTTGATCGCGTTCTGGACCCGGGTCGAGGTGATCGCCGTGGGCCCCACCCCGCTGGCCACCGCCAGCACCACGACGACCACCACGGCGCCCGCCACCCCCCGCGCCGGGAGGGCCCAGCCCGGACGTATGCCGGTCGGGGCGCCGGCGAAGTCGCGCCGGCGCAGGATGATCCAGGCCGCGGTCAGGCACGCGATCACGTAGACCGCGCTCACCGCCGCGGCCTGCACCACCGGGCCCAGGTAGCCCTGCTCGGTGAACAGCCCGTGCCAGGCGTCGAACGCGGTGGCGACCATGATCGTGCGCACGACCTCCCCGCCCCCGATGAGGGACAGGAGGACCATGATGGTGCCGGTCACCGGGGGCCCGAGCACCCCCACGATGCCGCTGCGGGTGGCCACGGACAGCAGGACCCCAAGGCTGATGAACGCGAGCATGGGCATGATCACGATGGCCCAGCTGGCCACGACCAGCCCCAGGCAGCGCCCGGGGGAGATCAGGGTGCCGGACAGGCTGACCAGCCGCTGCGTCCCCACCCCGACCACACCGGCCGCCAGGCTGCTGGCGGTGAGCAGGACGAGGAGCGCGAGCGAGCACGTGGTGGCCGCCAGCACCTTGCCGGCGAACACCTCGGACCGGCTGGCCGACCGCCCCAGGAGGGTCTTCCAGGTGCCGTGCCGGTCCTCCGAGGAGAACATGTCGCCGGCGACCAGGCCGGTGATGACCGGAAACCCCCACGACCCGGCGAAGCCGAGGACCACCAGGGGGATGGCGAAGCCCGAGGTGTGAACCCAGCGGCCGAAGAGGGTGTCGGCGGGGACCGCGCTCTGGCTGTTGAGCACCACCACGAAGGCGATCGGAGCGAGCAGGCACACCACGGCCAGGAGGCGGAGCGGGAGCTGGGAGATCAGCTTGCCCAGCTCCACCCGCCAGGCCCGCCTGACCCCGGGCCACCCGTCGCGCCGGAGCGGGAGCGCCGCCCGGTGAGCGGTGGCAGACGCCATCACGCGGCGTCGAGCTGGGCCACGGGCTCGCTCTCGGATCCAGTGAGCTTGAAGAACATGGACTCGAGCGGGGGGGCGAGCATCTCCAGCCGGCGGACCGCGATGCCGGCGCGGGCCAGCGCGAGCACGTACCCGTCCAGATCACGGTCCTGGCCGGACACCGTCATCGCTCCGTCCAGGTCCGCCCCCACCGCCACCCCGGGGAGGCCGGAGGCCAGCTCGTGCGCCTTCGCGTCGTCGCTGGTCCGGATCCGCAGGGCGGGGGCGGGCGCCTCGTGCCGGAGCTGCTCCACGGACCCGTCCCACACCACGTGCCCGGAGCTCATGATGGTCACCGCGTCGCACACCTCGTCGACCTCGGCCATGTCGTGGCTGCTCAGGAGCACGGCCACGCCGTCGGAGGCCAGGCGCCGTATGAGCGCCCGCATCTCCCGGATGCCCGCCGGGTCCAGACCGATGGTGGGCTCGTCGAGCAGGAGCAACACGGGCGAGCGCAGGAGCGCCGCCGCCAGACCGAGACGCTGGCGCATCCCGGATGAGAAGGTGCCCACCTTGCGCGCGGCGCTGCGGGTCAGACCGACGAGGTCGATCACCTCGCCGATCCGGTCCGGGGCGCCGGCGTGGTCGAGCTGGGCCAGCAGGCCCAGATTGCGCCGAGCAGACAGGTAGGGATAGAAGGTGGGGTCCTCCACGAATCCGCCCACCCCGTCCGGCAGCTTGGGGTTGGACTCCTCGAGCGGGTGGCCCAGCAGCCGGATCGATCCGGCATCCGGCCGGACGAGGCCGAACAGGACCCGGAGCAGCGTGGTCTTGCCCGCGCCGTTGGGACCGAGCAGGCCGCGGACCTGCCCCGGCTCCACCCGGAGGTCGACGCCATCTACGGCGCGGACCTCACCGAAGCACTTGACCACCCCGTGTGCCTCCACCGCGGTCATGGCGCCGCCGAGCTTAGATGACGGTCGGGCGAGCCGTGTCATGCGCCGACCGGCGCTTGCCCCCGGGCCAGGACCCCCGTGAGCGCTTGCCCGGGCCGATGGAGCCCCCTATGCTCGGGCCCCCCAAAGGGAGGGGCAATGGCTCGGAGGCTCACGGTGACGGCTGCACGGGACCGGGCCTGGGCGAGGGGCCGACCTCGACAGGCGAGGTCATGACGGGGAGCAGGAGGATGGTGGACCGGCGTCTGTTACGGGCGCTGGCGGGCCGGCGGGTAGTTGGGGCGCTGGCGGGCCGGCGGGTAGTTGGGGCGCTGGCGGTGATCGCCGCCATGGCGCCCGGGGCGCCCGCTACGGCGTCCGGCGCCTACCCGGGCAAGTTCACCGTGACAGGCAATCCGTACACGTTCGAGGCGGCCCCCAGACCGCCCGCCAGCGCCGGGGGGCGGCCCGCCCGTCACGCCGCTCGCCGGCACCGGCGTCATGGGCACCGGCGCCAGGACGGCCGGCGCGAGCGAGTCCGCCATTCCCACCGGCGCCGAAGCGGGCGCACGCTAACCTCCGCTCAGCGCTCGAAGCCGTTCGTGCTCCAGCCCGGTCCGTGAGGTCCATTTTGCCCGATCACCCGCGCGTGGTGTGGATGCCCGGCGGCCTTCGCCTCGAGGTCCATCTGGACTCGGCCGCCACCGGCGGGGCCTTTTGCCTGCTCGTCGATCACCCGCCCGCGGGGTGGTCGCTGCCGCCCCACCGCCACCGCAACGAGGCGGAGATAGTCCACGTGGTCGAGGGCGCGTTCGAGATGCGGGTGAACGGGACGCCAGTCCGCCTCGACCTCGGCCAGACCCTCATGGTTCCGAGGGGCGCGACCCATTCGGGTGCGAACGTCGGCGACCGGCTCGGCCGGAGGGTCGTGATCTTCAGCCCGGCCGGGCTCGAGGAGTTCTTCCTCGAGGCGGGGGCGCCGGCGCCAGACGCGCCGATCGATGTCGAGGGGGCGGTGAGGTCAGCCGCCCGGCATGGTTGGGAGTTCGTGGAGGGGGCCTGAGCGAGCCGGATCTCAGCGCCCGCGCAGGGTCACGGGGACCGATGCGGTGCTGGCGGATCCGCCGGGGGGCGTGACGGTCACTCGCAGGGCCAGGCGCAGGCGGCGCCGGCGGGCGAGCATTCGGCGGCCGCGCCGGTTGAGGGCTACCTGGAAGCGGTGTGATCCCGAGGCCACGCTGGGCTCGATCGTCCGGCCGAGCACCCTGGTCGCCGCGACCCGGGCTCCGGACGCGGTGGCGGGGACCAGGTCGGCCTGCAAGCGCGAACCCGTCGTCCCAATGGTCACATCGCCCGACACCGTGCGCCGGCCGTGGGAGACGACCGAGAGCCCGCTCTGCGCAAGGGGCGCGGGGGTGGCGGTCGACGGGGGCGTGCTGGGAGGCGGCGTGGTGGGGTTGGTCCCGCCCGAGCCGCTCGACTGCACCACGATCGTGCCGGACATGCTGGGCCCGTGCAGATCGCAGTGGAACGTGTAGGTGCCGGGCACGGTGAACTTGCAGTTGCCGGCCCAGTCTGGGCCTTGCGGACTGTGGGGCAGGGGCGGGACCGCCCCGTTCGGGCTTCCCTGGGTCTGAGTGCAACTGGGGGTCGCGGGTCCACTGTCGAAGTCGGCGTTGTGCATCGTCGGGGGGGTCGAGGCGTTCGCGGTCGAGTACGAGAAGTTGACGGTGCCGCCCTGGGCGATCGTCGCCTGATTACCTCCCCCACTCGAGACCCACGAGTGCGAGGCGCCGCCGCCATAACCGCCACTGCCGTCGACCGCCATGAACGACGCGGACGACGGGGCCGACTGACCCGCGGCGAGGCTGGGGATGACCGCCGACGCCGCACCGGCGGCCAGGGCCACGGGCAGCCAGAGAAGGCGCGCTCTCACATCGACCTTCCGCTCGGAGTCATCGGGCCCGAGCCCGGTGCCGCCCCGGCGCCGACGACCCCCTCCCCGTGCGCGAGCGGCAAGCGGCGAAGCCGCTCGTGGGAGACTCGCCTCGAGGCGCCGGCGGCTACCCGGAGGGTCGGGTCCGATCCGGGGTGCGGGAGGGGCGGCATGCGCCGGGCAGGATGAGGCCCGGGCGGTCCCGATTTCCATCGGACTTTGGTCCTAGGACCGCGCCCTCCCCTCCACTCGAGGCCGCGCCCTCCATGCGCGTGAGACCGCGTCCTCCCTCCGGCCGGGCGCCCGCGCCGCGCCGCGCCGGGCGCTAAGCCGACAGCTCTACCGCCCGGGCCGGCACCTCTCCCCACAGGTCCTCGAGCCGGTAGTAGTCGCGGGTCTGGGGGGTGAACACGTGGATGACCACGTCGAGATAGTCCATCAGGATCCACCGCCCCTGGCCCAGTCCCTCGACCCGGACCGGCAGCATGCCGTGCTCGCGCTTCATCCCCTCGTGGATGGCGTCATGAATGGCCTTGGTCTGCCGGTCGGTGTTGCCCGAGCAGATGACGAAGAAATCGGTGTAGTCGAGCACCGAGCGCAGGTCGAGCTCGACGATGTCGATCGCCTTCTTCTCCGCCGCGTATTCGGCCGCCGCCTGGGACAGGAGCTCGGAGGACAGGGCGGCCGCGGTCACCGGATCGGAACCTCGACGCCCGCGCCCGCCCGCGTCGTCCGGTACAGGCCCTGGTCCTGGATGTAGCGCTCGACCCCGCCGGGCACCAGGTAGCGAATCGGCCGCCCGGCCGCGACCCGGTCGCGCACCAGCGAGGAGGAGATCTCCACCCTGGGCATGTCGACGAGCCGGACCCGATCCTCGGCGTGGTCGCCCAGGATGCCGTGCACGGAAGCGAGCGCGCGCTCGCGATGGGTATCGCCCCGCTCGACCACCGCCAGGACCGCGAGCCGGAGGATGTCGGCGGGATCGCGCCAGGCCGGGAGGGTCTCGGCCATGTCGCCTCCCACGATCAGATAGAGCTCGTCGGCGGGGGCGCGGGCATCGAGCTCCCTGAGCGTATCCACGGTGTAGGACGGCCCGCCCCGGTCAACCTCGAGGCGGGAGACCTCGAGCCGGTCATCCCCGGCCACCGCCTCGCGGCACATTTCCACCCGCCGCTCGGGGCCCGGATCGTCGCGGGCCTGCTTGTGCGGCGGAGCGGCCACGGGCATGAGCAGGACCCGATCGAGCTCGAGCTGGACATATGCCTCCTGGGCGCAGATCAGGTGCGCGATGTGAGGCGGGTTGAACGTCCCGCCCAGGACGCCCACGCGGCTCACCGGCGGCCTCCGGTCGAATGGGGCGGGCGGTGCCCGGTGCCGCCGGGCCCCCGGCGGGACCGGCGAGGCTCAGGGTCGAACGTGACCGTCGCCCTCGACCAGGTACTTGAACGTGCACAGCTCGCGAATGCCGATCGGCCCGCGCGCGTGAAGCTTCTGAGTCGAGTTGCCGATCTCGGCGCCCATGCCGAACTCGCCTCCGTCGGTGAAGCGCGTCGAGGCGTTCACGTACACGCAGGCGGCGTCGACGCTGCGCTGGAACGCTCGGGCGGCCGCGGTGTCGCGAGTGACGATGGCCTCCGAATGGCCGCTGCCGTAGCGGTTGATGTGGTCGATGGCCTCCTCGACCGAGTCGACGACCCCCACGGCCATGGTCATGTCCAGGTACTCGGTGGCCCAATCCTCGTCGGTGGCGTCGGTGAGCGGCACTCCGGAGCCGGCCAGCTCCCGGGCCCGCGCGTCGGCTCGCAGCTGGACGCCCGCCTCGTGCAGGGTGCGCACGATGGTGGGCAGGAACACCGGGGCCGCGGAGGCATGGACGAGCAGGGTCTCGGCCGCGTTGCACACCCCCGGGCGCTGGACCTTCGAGTTGTAGGCGATGGCCTCAGCCTGGGTCAGGTCCGCCGAGGCGTCGACGTAGACGTGGCAGTTGCCCGAGGCGGCGTAGATGACCGGCACCTCGGCCACCGCCTTGAGCGCCGCCTTCAGCCCCTCCCCTCCGCGCGGGATGATCAGGTCAACCACGCCGGTCTGCCTGGCCAGCTCGGCCAGCTCCTCACGATCGCCCCCCCCGACCAGCACGATCGCCCCCTCGGGCACGCCGGCGTCCACCGCCGCGCGCTCGGCCACTCCGGCCAGCGCCGCGTTCGAATGAGCGGCCATCGAAGATCCGCGCAGCACGATGGCGTTGCCCGACTTCAGGCACAGCGCGGTGGCGTCGATGGTCACGTTCGGCCGGGCCTCGTAGACCACGGCCACGACACCCAGGGGAACCCGGACCTTGCGGATGTCCAGGCCGTTCGGACGCCGGAAGCCGTCGATCACCTCCCCCACCGGATCGGGCAGGGCAGCGATCGCGCGCACGCCCTCGGCCATCGCCGCCACCCGGCCCTCGTCGAGGGCGAGCCGGTCCAGCAGGGCCGAGCTCAGCCCGCTCTCGCGGCCCGCTTCGAGGTCGCGCGCGTTGGCCTCGAGGATCTCCGGGATGCTGCTGAGGAGGGCATGGGCGATGGCGTCGAGGGCCACGTCCTTGGTGGCGGTGTCCAGGCGCCCCAGGACCCGCGAGGCGCGCTTGGCGGCCCGGCACAGGTCGGCCACGGAGTGCGCGGCCGGGGTCGTCGTGGCGGTGCTGATCGCCATGTGCCCTTAAGGGTAGGGGACGACGCCCGGCGCCCGATGTCGCCCGGGTTCCGGTGCGGCGACGCGATTCCCACGGAGGAGACCCCCAGGAGGATGCGCGGCCGCCCGGTCGACCGGGCGCGTGAATCAGGTCAGGACCAGGTAGTCGCGGTGGATGGCCTCCTCGGTGGCCCGGGGGAGGATCTCCCGCACGGCCGCCGACTGCATGCCCTTGATCTTGCGCAGCTCGCTGGCCGAGTAGTTGGTGATGCCCTTGCCGATCGGGCGGGCGGGCCGCCCGGCGCCGTTGGCCTCGGCGATGTCCACCGCGTCGCCCGCTCCGAACGTTCCGGTGACCTCGACGATGCCCACCGGGAGGAGGCTGGTGCCGCCTTCGCGCAGGGCCCTGACCGCCCCGCGATCGATGATCAGGGTCCCGTGGCTGGGCTTGGCGTACCGCAGCCACAGCTTGAAGCTCGAGTAGCGGGCGGCCCGGGGAGCGAACCGGGTCCCCTCGCGCTCGTCCCGAAGCACGGCGGGGAGCGCGTCGGGGCTCAGCCCGCTGCAGATGACGGTGGGGATCCCGGCCGCGGTGGCCATGTCGGCCGCCACCACCTTCGAGCGCATCCCGCCCGACCCGAGCGGGGAGGTGGTGTGCCCGATCTCGAGCGGCTCGAGCGACTCGAAGTCGGTCACCTCCTCCACCAGCGGCGCCTCGGGGGCGAGCCGGGGATCAGCGGTGTGGAGGCCGTCGATGTCGGTGAGCAGGACCAGCAGGTCGGCCCCCAGCAGGATCGCCACCTGGGCGGCCAGGAAGTCGTTGTCTCCGAACGAGATCTCGTCGGTCGCGGTGGTGTCGTTCTCGTTGATCACCGGGACCACCCCCCACTCCAGGAGCTTCTGGAGGGTGCGCCGGGCGTTCAGGTAGTGGGTGCGGGCGCTGATGTCGAAGAAGGTGAGCAGGACCTGGGCGCTGGTCACCGCGTGCTCGCGCAGGAGCTCGTCGTAGACGCGGTAGAGCTTTCCCTGGCCCACGGCGCTGGCCGCCTGGAGCTCGTCGATCGAGCGGGGCCGGGCGGTCAGCTCCATCACCCGCATGCCGCGGGCGATCGCCCCGCTCGAGACCAGCACCACCCGATCATCCGCCTGCCGGAGCTCGCCCACCACCGCGCACAGGCGGCCGATCACCTCGCGGCGCAGCTCCCCATCGGCGTCGGCGACGATGCTCGAGCCGAGCTTGATCACGATCTGGCGCATTTCGAGGCAGATTAGGGGGTCAACGGGCGGCGGAGCCGGGGTCACCGGCCGGGGTCGAGCTCGAACACGACGCCGGCGATCTCCACGTCGTCCCCCGGCTCGAAGCCCTCGTCCTCTAGCGCGCTCAGCACCCCGATCCGGCGCAGGCGGGACTCGATGTGGGCCAGCGCCTCGTCGTTGTCGAGGTCGAAGCGGGCGAGCAGACGCTCGACCCGCTCGCCGTCCACCCGGAAGGCATGGGGACCGGTCCGCCTCACCTCGAAGCCGCGGCCCGACCGGGGCCGGAACACGCGGTGGGCGGGGAGACCGTCGAGGTCGACCGCGGGCTCGGGGGCGGCCGGGGCCGTAGGAGCGGCCGGTGACCCGGGCGGGACGGGCGGCGCGTCCGCAGGGACGGGCGGCGCGTCCGCCGTATCGGGCTCGGGGGCGAGCCGGCGCTGGAGCACGGCGGCGAGCTCGGCGATTCCCTGGCCGGTGGCGCTCGAGGTCACGATCACCGGGACCTCGGCCCCCAGCCGGTCGCGCCAGCGCGCGGCGATCCGGTCGCCCTCTTCAGCGGGGAGGAGGTCGGCCTTGGTCAGGGCCAGGACGCGGGGGAGGGTGGCCAGGCGGGGATCGCGCTGCTCGAGCTCGCGCTCGACCACGGCGTGGGCGGACTCCGGGTCGGACCCGTCCACCGGAGCCAGATCGAGGGCGTGAACGAGCAGGCGCGTGCGCTCGAGGTGGGCCAGGAACTCGTGTCCGAGCCCGGCCCCGGCGCTGGCCCCCTCGATCAGGCCGGGGATGTCGGCCAGCACCAGCTGGCGGCCCTCGCGCTCGAGCGTGCCCAGCACGGGCTCGACCGTGGTGAACGGATAGGGCGCGACCTTGGGCGCCGCCCGGGTCAGGCGGCGAAGGAGCGAGGACTTGCCCGCGTTGGGGAGCCCCACGAGGCCCGCGTCGGCCAGCAGCTTCAGCCGCACGTCGAGCCACGCCTCCTGACCGGGGAGGCCGCGCTCGGCGAAGCGAGGGGCCTGGCGGGTGGCGGTGGCGAAGTGCTTGTTGCCCCGCCCCCCCGCCCCACCCCGGGCCACCAGGGCCCGCTGGCCGGGCCGGACCAGGTCGTGCACCGTCCCGTCGGGCCCGCTGACCTGGGTCCCGGGCGGCAGGCGCACCTCGAGGTCCTCGCCCCGCGCCCCGTGGCGCAGGGCCCCCTCTCCGTGCCGGCCCCGAGCGGCCCGGAAGTGCGTCCGCCGGCGGAAGGCCTGCAGGTCGCGGAGCGAGTCGTCGCACACCACCACCACCGAGCCGCCCCAGCCCCCGTCGCCCCCGTCGGGCCCGCCCCGCGGGACGTGGGCCTCGCGGCGAAAGCTCACGCAGCCGTTTCCCCCGCGGCCGCCCTGCACGAAGATGTGAGCGCTGTCGTAGAGCATGGCCTGAGCATGCATAGCATCCGCGTCCCCGCCCCCAAGCGAAAGGATCGTCCAGCATGCCGCCTGCCCCCCGGTCCCCCGAGCGGCCATCGCCGCCGCCCCCGGAGGGGGCCGTCTTCCTCATAACCGGAGCCTCCTCGGGCATCGGGGCGGCCACCGCCCGGCGGGCCGCGGAGGGTGGCTACCGCCTGGTCCTGGCCGCGCGCTCGCGCGAGCGCCTGGACGAGCTCGCCGCCGAGCTCGGGGGGCCTGAGCGCGCGATCGCGGTGCCGTGTGACGTGACGGAGTGGGAGGACCAGGAGCGGGTGGTTGTGGCGGCGCGGGAGAGCTTCGGCCGGATCGACGTGGCCTTCGCCAATGCCGGGTTCGGGGCCCAGCGCGGGTTCCTCGAGGAGACTCCCGAGCACTGGCGCTCGATGGTGCTCACCAACGTGTACGGGGCCGCCCTGACCATCCGGGCCACCCTGCCCAGCCTGCGCGAGACGCGCGGACATCTCCTGCTCACCGGCTCGGTGGCCGGCCGGCGGGCCCTGCCGGGTTCGCTGTACTCGGCCACCAAGTGGGCCGTCACCGCCATGGGCGAGGCGGCCAGGCAGGAGCTCAACGGCAGCGGGGTGCGGGTCACCCTGATCGAGCCCGGCATGGTGGACACCCCGTTCTTCTCCCAGCGCCCGAAGAGAGCGCTTGCCGCCGACGACGTGGCCCGGGTGGTGCTGTTCGCGGTGAGCCAGCCCGAGCGGGTCGACATCAACGAGGTTCTGGTCCGGCCGGTCGACCAGGACGGCTGACGTGGCCCGCTCCGGTCCGTCGGGAGCGAAGCCGGAGCTGCCGGTGCTCGCGTTCGAGTCGCGGAAGGCGTGGGAGCGGTGGCTGGCCAAGGAGCACGCGCGCTCGGACGGGGTCCGGGTCAAGCTGGCCAAGAAGGGGTCGGGTATCGCGTCGGTGTCGTTTGCCGAGGCGCTCGAGGTGGCCCTGTGCTACGGCTGGATCGACAGCCAGGGGTCGCGGTTCGACGAGAACTACTACCTGCAGCGGTTCACCCCGCGCCGCGCGCGGAGCAAGTGGTCGCAGATCAACCGGGAGAAGGTCACCGCGCTCATCGAGGGGGGGAAGATGAAGCCCGCGGGCCTGGCCCAGGTCGAGCGGGCCAAGGCCGACGGCCGCTGGGATGCGGCCTACGCGCCGCAGAGCCAGGCCACCATCCCGGACGACCTGGCTCGGGCGCTCGAGGGCAATGAGCGGGCGGGCGAGTTCTTCGCGGGGCTCGACAGCCAGAACCGCTACGCGGTCCTGCACCGGATCCAGGACGCCAAGCGGCCCGAGACCCGGGCCCGGCGGATCAGGGAGTACGTGGCCATGCTGGCCGAGGGACGCAAGCTCCACCCCTGAGGGCGGGGCCGCGTCGGGGGACGGGTCCGCGAGTCCGGCGGCCGCGGCGGCCGGGGGGCGCGGGCGGTTAGCCGCCGTCGGGCGGGTGGCCGTTGGGCTCGACCGAGACCACCCGGCCGCGCCGGCCCGCATGGAAGCGCACCACCCCGGGGGCGCGCGCGAACAGGGTGTCGTCCTTGCCCATGCCCACGCCCACCCCGGCCTTGAACCGGCTGCCGCGCTGGCGCACGATGATCTCGCCACCGTTCACCACCTGGCCGGCGAAGATCTTCACCCCCAGGCGCTGGGCGGCCGAGTCGCGGCCGTTGCGGCTGGACCCCAGGCCCTTCTTATGAGCCATCGGGCTTGTCCTGGGGATCGGGCTTGGTTGGGCGGGGTTTGCGGGCGGCCGGCTTGCCGGGGGCGGGGGCCTTGGGCTTGGGCTTGGCCTTGGCCCTGGCCTTGGCGGCCGCCGGCTTGGGCTCGGTCTCGGCCGCGCCCGCCTTGGGCTGACGGGGCCTGCGGGCGGCCGGCTTGGGCTTGGGTTCGGGTTCGGCTTCGGCCTTGGGCGGCGGTGTCGCGGCCTGGGCCTGAGCCGGCTCCGCCTTGGGCTCGGCGGCCTCCGCCTTGGGCGCCTGCGGCCGGCGAGCGGCGCGGGCGCCCAGCTTGATCTCCGTCACCTCCAGGCGGGTGAGCTCCTGGCGATGCCCGGTGGTCCGGCGGTACCCGCGCTTGGGCTTGAACTTGAACACGCGCAGCTTGGGGCCGCGGACGTGATCGACCACCCGGGCGTTCACCTTCACCTTGCTCAACCCATCGGAATCGAACACCGCATCCTCGGCGCTATAGAGCAGGGGCTGGAGGGCCACCGTGTCCCCCTGCTCCGCGGGCAGGCGCTCGACGAGGAGGGTCTGGCCCTCCTCCACCCGGTACTGCTTGCCACCGGTCTTGACGATCGCGTACATGCCTCACCCTTACTCGGAGGCGGACGATTCCGCCCGAGCAGCCGAACGGCGCCGGCCGCCTCGACGGCCCCGACGCCGACGTCTCGATTCTACGCCATCCCCCTCGGCCTCCTCCGCGGGCTGGCCGGTGTCCGGGGCCGGCAGGGCCCCCTTGGGCTGCGCCCGCTTGGGCTGGGCTCCCTTGGGCTCGGATCCCTTGGGCTGGGCCCCGTCAGGCTCTCCGATCAGGGTGGCCACCGCCGCGGTCCGACCTGCCTCCTCGATGCGCACCAGGCGCTTCTCCCCCACGTGCTCGCCCGCGCCGCGGACCGAGATGATGTAGCCGTCGATCTTGGCCACCGCGTCGTCGACGTTGTACATGTGGGGCTCGACGATGTGAACCCACACCTCCTCCCCCGCGCGGAAGGGCAGCGCGCGCTCCTCGACCTCCTCGCGCGTCCCCTCCAGGGTGATCGCGAAGTGCCCGAGGCTCAGGCCCTCGGAGCCCTCGAAGTGGAAGTACTTACCGGTGTCGGCCTCGAGCTGGTTGAGCACGCGCGAGCCCCCGGCCGTGAAGTACGCGCTGACCCGGGGATGGACCTGGACCAGGAAGGCCTCCACGCGGGTCTTCTCGGCCGCGATGTCGCGCAGCCGGCGCTCGAACTCGATGGCGTAGGTCTCCTCGGACCGGATCACCCCATCCCCGTCGCAGGTGGGGCAGGGCCGGGTCATGATCTCCCGCACCCCCTCGGTCACGTTCTGGCGGGTCATCTCGACCAGACCCAGCTTCGAGATCTCGGCCGTGAACGTCTTGGTCCGGTCCTCGTCGAGCGCCTTGCGCAGGACCTTGAGCACCGCGTCGCGATTGCGGGCCCGGGCCATGTCGATGAAGTCGATGACGATGATCCCGCCGATGTCGCGCAGGCGCAGCTGGTTGACCACCTCCTCGGCCGCCTCCAGGTTGGTCCGGGTGATCGTGTCCTCCAGGCGCGCTCCCCGGCCGCGCCCGATGAACGAGCCCGAGTTGACGTCGATCACGGTCAGGGCCTCGGCGTAGTCGATCATCAGGTAGCCCCCGCTGGGCAGGTCCACCCGGCGGGACATGAGGCCGTCGATGACCTGATCCACGCCGTACTCCTCGAACAGCGGGTGCTTGCCCTCGTAGAGCTCCACCCGCTCGACCAGCTCGGGCGCGGTGCGGGCGAAGAAGGAGACCAGGCGGTGGTGCTGCTTGGGATCGTCCACGATGGCCCGCTCGAAGTCGGCCGAGGAGATGTCGCGCACCACGCGCACCGACAGGTCGGCCTCCTGGAAGACCATGGCCGGGGCCGGGGTCTTCTCCACCCGCTCGCGCAGGACCTCGTTCAGCTTGAACAGGTACTGCAGCTCGCGCTCGAAGTCGGCCCGCTTGGCTCCCTCGGCGGCGGTGCGGATGATGACCCCGCCGCCGCCCAGGTCGAGCCCGCTGGCCTCGCGGCGCAGGCGGGTCCGCTCGGAATCGTCCAGGCGGCGGGAGACCCCCACCCCCTCGCCGGTGGGCACGTAGACCATGTACCGCCCGGCGATGGTGAGCTCCATGGACAGGCGGGCGCCCTTGGTCTTGAGCGGGTCCTTGACCACCTGGACCACGATCTCCTGCCCGGGCTTGAGCAGGTCGGTTATGGCCTGGGCGTTACGGCCCGAGCCGCGTCCGCGGCGGGGCGCCTCCACCCCCGGCATGACGATCTCGTCGACGTGCAGGAAGCCGTTCTTGTCCAGTCCGAAGTCGACGAAGGCGGCCTCCAGGCCGGCGAGGACGTTGTCCACCCGGCCCTTGTAGATGTTTCCCACGATGGAACGGGCGCCGCGGCGCTCGAGGTAGAGCTCGGCCACCCGATACTTCCCGCGGCCACCGCGGGAGGAGCCCGAGCCCGACTTCGACGAGCCGGACCCGGACGGACGCTCGAGCAGCGCGACCCGCGTCTCCGCGTGGTCGACGCTGACCAGCACTTGCTTGTTCACGAGGTTTGAGTCTCCTTAGAAACGGAGCACGCGATTCTTCAGAGCAGACGATGCGCGCGCTTGCACGTAGATCGACTGCAGAAGGCCCACGGCTATAAGGGTTGTGAGCACCGACGAGCCGCCGTAGCTGAGCAGCGGCAGCGTGACGCCGGTGATGGGCATGATCCCGATGGTCATGCCGACGTTTACGAATACTTGGAACATGAGCATGCATACGATGCCCCCGGCGACCAGCGCGCCGTACAGATTCTTGGCCATGGTCAGGATGCGTAGCGAACGCCATATGAGCAGGGCGTAGAGCGACAGCACCAGGGCGGCGCCCACGAACCCATACTGCTCCCCCACCACTCCGAAGATGAAGTCGGTGCGGTGCTCGGGGAGAAAGTTGAGCCGCGTCTGCGACGCCTGCGCTCCCCGGCCGGTCTTCTGGCCGGACCCGATGGCGATCTTCGACTGGATCTGCTGGTAACCCTGCTTGCGCGGGTTGTCGTTCGGGTTCAGGAACGCGGTCAGGCGGTCCACCTGGTAGGGCTTGAGCACGTGCACTCCGGCCGCGGGAGCGGCCACCAGCACGAGGCTCAGGGAAACCAGTCCCAAAGTGATGAGGGCTACGAAGTGGCGCCACGATGTTCCTGCCACGAACAGCGTAGCCAAGGCCACCACCGCGTAGACCATGGCCGAGCCCAGGTCGGGCTGGATCACCACCAGGAAGGCGGGGATCAGGGCCAGGAGCATGATCCGGGCCGTGGTCTCGCGCTCGCTCAGCCGGCGCGAGCGATCGACCACGAAGGCCGACAGGGCCAGGATCAGGAGCACCTTGCCCAGCTCCGAGGCCTGGAAGGAGAAGAAGGGAAGAGTGATCGCGCGCTGGGCTCCGTTACTGGACCGGCCCACGGCGAGGACGAGCAGGATGCTCAGGATGAGCAGGCCGTAGATGCCGAACTTGAGCTCGCGCAGCCGCGAGTAGTCGAGGCGGGAGAGGGCGATCATGATGATCAGCCCGACCACGAAGTAGACGCCCTGGCGGTTGACGTAGTAGTGCGGGTTGCCGGGGACGTCGCCGCTGCTGGAGCCGTTGAGGGTGACCAGGGAGCACACCATCAGACCCAGGGTGGCCAGGGTGAGCAGCGGGTCGAAGGGCAGGAACGACCGGCGCTGCTCGACCACCTGCTCGCCGGGGGCCTGGATGGCGGTCGCGCCCCGTCCGGTGGTGGGAGAGCCGGGCAGGCGGACGCGGCGGCCGAGGGATCCGGGAAGGGTGCTCACGTCAGAGGGTCTTCGACTTCCCGGCCACCAGCTGCTTGCGCAGGTGGAACCACTGGGAGAGCATGAGCCGGGCTGCGGGGGCGGCGGCCTGGGCCCCGAACCCACCCTTCTCGATCGTGATGGCGATGACGATCGGACGGCGGGGATCGGGCGCGTAGCAGACGTACCACGACTGGTCGGCCGACCCGAGGTGCTGAGCCGTACCGGTCTTGCCGTAGACGGTGTGCTGGAAGCCCGCGAATACGTCGGCCGATGTTCCCCCGGGCTGGCTGGCCGCGTCGTGCAGGCCCTGGAGGATGGCGGCTTGATTAGAGGCGGCGAAGTGCACGTGGCGGGCCGGGCCGGGGTCGATGCGCTGGATCAGGCGGCCGGCGGAGTCGTCGACCTCCATCCCCAGGTGGGGCCGTACGACCCTGCCCCCGTTGATGATGGCCGAGTAGGCGGTCGCCATCTGGAGCGGGGTGGCCTCGAGGTCCCCCTGGCCCACGGCCAGGTTGACGTTGTCGCCCACCGACCACGGACGCCCGTCGGAGATCCCGCACGAGCGCACGTGGCGGCGTCGCTCGCAGCGCAGCTCCTCGCGGTCCACCTTCGCCCGCCAGGCCCGGTCGGGAACCAGGCCCTTGAACTCGCCGGGCAGGTCGATGCCGGTCAGGCGACCCAGCCCGAGCTTGTGGGCCCAGGTCTGGATGGGCTCGCCCCGCACGCTGTTGGCCCACTCGCCCAGGGTGTAGAAGAACACGTCGGAGGACACCGTCAGGGCCTGGACCAGGCTGACCGTGCCGTAGTCGGCGTGCCCGGCGCTGCAGAACTGCTGGGCCCCGATGGTTATGCACGGCGGGCTGGAAATGGGGGTGCTGGGGGTGATGATCCCGCTCTGCAGGGCGGCCATGGCCGTGATCGGCTTGAACGTGGAGCCGGTGGGATAGAGCCCGGCGATGGCCCGGTCGTACAGAGCCGCGCCCTGGGCCTTGCTGGTCAGCTGGCGGTACTTCTTGCGGCTCAGGGGCTTGGCGAACACGCTGGGGTCGAAGCTCGGGAAGGAACCCAGGGCCAGGACCTGTCCGTTGCGGGGATCCAGGGCCACGTAGGCGCCGGCGTTGGCCGGGTTGCCGTTGCCGTTGGCCAGCCCGATCCCGGCCTGGATGGCCTGCTGTCCCTCGCGCTCGAGCCCGACGTCGATGGACAGCTTGAGCGACTTGCCCGCCACCGGCTCGATGGTCGAGAGCTGGCCGGCCGCGTTGCCGTTGGCGTCCACCTGCAGGCGCTGGATGCCCGGGCGCCCGCGCAGGTAATTGTCATAGCTCCACTCCACCCCGGCCTGGCCCACCACCGTGCCCTGGCGCACGCCCCGGAAGCGGGAGAGCTTGAGCTCGTTGGCGCTGACCTCGCCCACCGTCCCCACCAGGTGGGCCCCCACGTCTCCGAGCGGATACTGGCGCAGGTACACCTGGGGCTCGTCCACGCCCGGGAACAGGTTCTGGTGCTCCTTGAGATAGAACAGGATCCCCGAGCCGGCGTCGTTCTTGATGGTCACGTTGGCGTACGGCAGCGTCTTGTGCTCGGCGATCACCTTGGACTCGATCGCGCGCGAGCTCATCTGGAGCACCCGCCCGAGCCGGCGGTACATCACCCGGCGCCGCCTCTCGGTGGCGGGCAGGGCGTCGGGCTGGATCTGGACCGCGATGGCGGCCCGGTTGGTGACCAGGGGGACGCCGTTGCGGTCCACGATGTCCCCCCGGGGGGCGGAGACGTACTCGTCCCGCACCCGGTTGGCGTTGGCCTGCTGGACGTACTGCTGCCCGGAGAGCACCTGCAGGTACCACAGGCGGAAGAAGATGGTCCCGAACAGGAGCAGGGCCACCCCTCCCAGCACCGCCACCCGCAGGGCGAGCTGCGGACTGATGGGCGGGCGGCGGTCGTCGATCGGCTGGACGGGCTCGATCACGCGCGCGAGAGAGGGCTGAGCCCCCCGGTGGTGTAGGCGCGCCGGCGACGGCGGCGCGGATCATCGGGCAGGCTGGGCTCGAGCCACCGGCGGACCAGGGCGAACACGGGCAGCGCGATCAGGGTGTTGACCACGATGGTGGTCACGATCTGGCGGACCAGCAGAAGGCTGACCGGGGCGTCCACCCCGAGCAGGAACTGGATGACCGCGTAGCCGCACGTGGCCCCCGCCGTGGCCGCGGCTCCCAGGACCAGGGGGGTGAGCGCGGCCTGGGGGTCGCGCAGCTCGCGGACCCGCCCCGCCCAGTAGCCGACCCCGAGATAGATCAGCGAGGAGACGCCCAGGGTCTGGACCAGGGTGAGGTCGAGCAGGAGCCCCACCCCGAACCCGACCACGGCCCCGGTGAGCGACCCGCACAGCAAGCCGACCGACATCACCACCAGGGGCGAGAGGTCGGCGCTGACCCCGAAGATCGACACCTGCGAGACGGCGGCGATCTCGACGATGGTGGCCACCACGGCCAGGACCGCGATGCGGATGCCCAGCTGGGGGGTGACCATCACCGTCCGGAGCCCCCGTTGGTGCGGAGCAGGACCTGCACGTAGTCGAGCGTCTGCAGGCTGGCGAAGGGCCGGATGTGGACCCCCTTGAACAGGTCGTTCTGGTCCACCCGGCTGACCTGGCCGATGGGGATGCCGGGCGGGAAGACCGAATCCAGCCGCCCGGAGGTGGTGCCCGCGGTGACCACGTTGTCTCCGGGGCGCACGTTGGCGCCCTGCTGGAGGTACTGCAGGAGGAGGTCGTTGGGGTTGCCCACCGCCGGCTGGACCACGCCCACGGCGCCGCCCTGGCTGATCCGGGCCGACACGCCGCTGGTGTGGTCGGTGATCAGGGTGATGACCGAGGAGTCCGGGGTGACGAAGGTGACCTTGCCCACCAGTCCGTCCCCGTCCACCACGGGCTGGTCGACCCTCACCCCGTCGCCGCTGCCCCGGTCCACGGTCACGGTCGAGTACCACACGGTGGGCGAGCGCCCGATCACGCGCGTGGTCAGGGGCCGGTAGCTGGACAGCGAGAGCTCATGGTCGAGGTTGAGGATCTGCTTGAGCTCGGCCAGCTGGCGGACGGCCTCCGCGTTCTGGATGCGCTGGTTGCGCAGCTGCTGGAGCTGCCGGCGCAGGCTGTCGCGCTGGCCCTTGGCGGCCAGGGTGTCGCCGAACCATCCGAACAGGTCGCGCACGGGCTTCAGGGCCCGGCTGGCGCCGTCCTGGATGGGCGAGACCACCTCGACGAATCCGCGCTGGATGGCGTGGAGCCCGCCGCCGGCGGCCTCTCCGAAGTAGGCCGTAAGAAGGATCAGGGAGAGGGCGACGAGCAGCCCGAGGACCGCGCGGCGCCTCCGCACCGTCTTGTCATACACGTTGGGAAACCGTCCGAAGTCATGATCTCAGGTACGCGCGGCGGTGAGGCTAGTAACGGCGGCGCCGGTTGCGGGAGTTCTTGTTGGTCCGGTGGATTACCTCGAACTCCTCCAGCGAGCGGCCCGAACCGACCGCCACGCAGGTCAGGGGGGATTCGGCCAGGTGGGCCGGCATCTGGGTCTCCTCGCGCAACCGCTCGTCCAGGCCCTGGAGAAGCGAGCCGCCCCCGGCCAGCATGATCCCGCGGTCCATGATGTCCGAGGCCAGCTCGGGCGGGGTCCGGTCCAGGGTCTCCTTGACCGCGTCGATGATCTGGGTCAGCGGCTCCTCGAGGGCCTGACGGATCTCCTCGCTGGTCAGGACCACGGTCTTGGGCAGGCCCGAGACCATGTCGCGGCCCCGGATCTCGGCCTGGACCTCCTCGGCCATGGGGTAGGCCGACCCGATCTCGAGCTTGAGCTCCTCCGCGGTCTGCTGGCCGATCAGGAGCTTGTACTCCCGCTTGGCGTAATTGATGATGGCCTCGTCGAGCTCGTCGCCCCCGATGCGGATCGACTGGGAGACCACGATGCCGCCCAGCGAGATGACGGCCACCTCCGAGGTGCCGCCCCCGATGTCCACCACCATCGACCCGGTGGGCTCTCCCACGGGCAGGCCGGCCCCGATGGCGGCGGCCATGGGCTCCTCGATCAGATACGCGGTGCGGGCCCCGGCGGACAGGCACGCCTCCTCCACCGCGCGCTTCTCCACCCCGGTCACCCCCGAGGGGACGCAGACCACCACCCGAGGGTGGGCCCAGCGATTCTGGTGGACCTTCTGGATGAAGTGCCGGAGCATCTCCTCGGTCACGTCGAAGTCGGCGATCACCCCGTCCTTCAGGGGCCGGATGGCCGAGATCGTCCCCGGGGTGCGCCCGAGCATGCGCTTGGCCTCGATGCCCACGGCATGGACCTCGCCCGAACGGGAGTCGATGGCCACCACGCTGGGCTCGGACAGCACGATTCCCCGGCCGCGGACGTAGACCAGGGTGTTGGCTGTGCCGAGATCGACCGCCATGTCGCGGCCCCCGAAGCCGGTCAGGTAGGTAAAGAAACCCATGGGCGAGAGCTGCGCTGACGTCCCGGAAAGCTCGCTCCCCCACGGGGGACGCGCGGCGCCGCGCGCCGGGAGTCTAGCGGACCTCAGCGCTCAGCCGGGCCAACGCGGAAGCGCCCGGGGAGGGAAAAAGGGCTGGAAATACAGGCTGCCGCGACGGGGATGTCGGGGGCCGGCGCCGGTGGGTGGCGACGGGCCGGTCAGGGGGCCGGTGTGAGCTCGGGGAGAAGGTCGAACAGGGCGCCCAGCGGGAGCCCGACGGGTGGGGTCAGGGGGCCGGTGTGAGCTCGGGGAGGAGGTCGAACAGGGCGCCCAGCGGGAGCCCGACCACGTTGAGGTAGTCCCCGTCGATCCGGCGGGCCAGGGCCGCCCCGCGCCCCTGGATGGCGTAGGCGCCGGCCCGCCCCCGCCACTCTCCGCTGCCCACGTACCACTCGATCAGGCCCTCGGGCAGGGTCCGGAACTCGACCTCGGTGCGCTCGCACGCGGTCCGGGCGCGCCCGTCCGCCCCGACCACGGCCAGCCCGCTGACCACGGCGTGGCGGCGTCCGCTCAGGGCGCGCAGGGTCCGGCGGGCCTCGTCCGCGTCGCCCGGCTGGCCGTATATACGCCCGTCCAGGGCCACCACCGTGTCCACCCCGATCACGATCGGGGATCCGGGCACGGCCCGGGCCCCCGCCGCCGCCTTGCGCTCCGCGTTCTGGAGGGCCACCGCCGACGGGTCCCCGGCGGTGGCCTCCTCCACGTCGGGATCGATGACTCGGAACTCCAGCCCCACCGCCTCGAGGATCGCGCGCCGCTGGGGCGAGCGCGAGGCCAGGACCACCTCCGGGCGGGGCCGCGCAAGCGGCAACCGCCCTCCTCAGAGGTCCGGGAAGAACAGCGCGAGCTCGCGCTCGGCCGACTCCGGCGAGTCGGATCCGTGCACCAGGTTCTGGCCCACCTCCAGAGCGAGGTCGCCCCGGATCGAGCCGGCGGCGGCCTCGAGCGGGTTGGTGGCCCCGATGACCTGGCGGGCGGCGGGCACCGCGTCCACTCCGGCCAGGGCCATGGCCACCAGCGGTCCCGAGACGATGAACTCCACCAAGTCGCCGAAGAAGGGCTTGCCCTCGTGCTCGGCGTAGTGGCGGCGAGCCTCGTCCTGGGACATGGTCATCAGCCGCAGCCCCAGCAGGGTCAGCCCCTTGCGCTCGAAGCGGGCGATGATCTCGCCCGTGAGCCCGCGGGCGAACGCGTCGGGCTTGACCAGGATCAGGGTGCGCTGCACGGAGGGGAGCTGATCGACGAGTGGGGCCGAACGGGCGAGGTCAGGATCCCGGCGGCGCCTCGCGCACCGCGGTCGACTCGGCCGTCTCCCGCCGGCGCCGGCGGCGCGGCGGCGGAGCGGCCCCGGGCACCTGAGTCTCGCAGTAGGGACACACGCTCCAGGCGGGATCCAGGGGGCGGCCGCAGTTCACGCAGGGATCCTTGAGCCGGCGCAGGCAGTGGGGGCAGATGAGGAAGTCGCGCTCGACCTCGTAGTCGCAATGCGGGCACAGGGTCCAGCTGACCTGGTGCAACCGGGCCTCGGCGGCCTGGATCTCGAGCTCACGCTCGCGCACGTCCTCGAGGTACTCGGGGGGACGGATGATCAGGTACACGATCGAGCCCACGAACGGGAACAGCGAGCACGCGGTGGCGCACGCGATGAGCATCGGGTCCACGATGCGCCGGCGGGCATCGTTGTAGGTCCAGTACACCAGGGCCAGCCAGATGACCACCAGGAAGAGGATCAGCAGGTTGAGCGCGAGGTTCACGCCGCTGCTGTTGATCCCGAAGTAGCCCGAGATCGCCATGCGTGCCGGCGAGTGTAACGACCGTCCCCGACCCGTCGCCCCAGGCGGGGCTACAGGAACAGGCGCCCGAAGGCGTATCCGATCCCGAAGAACACGAGGATCACGACGGCCACGCTCACAGCCACCAAAGCGATCATGGACAGGACCGACGGGCCCTCGTCACCCACGCGAGCGACCGCCCTCCGAGTCGCGGGCCATCCCGGCGCGCACCAGCTCCCCGATGAGGAAGATCGATCCGGTGACCACCACCGCGTGAGGCCGCCCGGGCCGGTGGTGGCCCGCAGGTTCGCCCGGGGAGGGGTGAGCGAGGGGGCGGTCTCGTGGGAGGGCGCCCTCGCGGGCGCGGGCCCCCTGGGGGGCGAGGGCGCGGGCGCGTTCGCGGGCCAGGCGCAGGGCGCGAGCCGGGTCGGGCTCGATGTGGGCGGGCGGTCCATCCAGCTGGCGGGCCAGCGAGGCGAGGGTGGCGGGCGACAGCGCCCGCTGGTTGCCCGAGGTGGTGAACACGACCTCCAGGCACCGGGGCAGGAGGAGGGCGAGCATGGCCGCGGCGTCCTTGTCCTCGAGGATCGAGAGCACCGCGATGAAGCTCGGGGCCGCCCCGCTCTCGGGCGCCGGCGCGCCCTCGGGTCCCGGTTCGATCGGCGCCAAGGAGCCAGGGTCCGTCTGGTCGAGCGCGTCGAGCAGGGCGCGGACGCCGTCCGGATTGTGGGCGGCGTCCAGCACGGTCGGGGGATCGTGGTCGACGACCTGGAAGCGACCGGGGACCGGGGTGGTGGCGGCGGCGCGCATGGCCCGCGCCGACAGTCCGCCGGACTCCGGGTCGCGCGCGCGCAGGTACGCGTCCGCCGCCGCGCACGCGAGCGCGAAGTTGCCCCGCTGAAAGCTCCCGGCCGCCGGGGGCGGCGACTCGGCCGCTTCGACCGGTGCGCGCACCACGGTGGCCCGTTGCGTCGCCCGCACCTCGTCCGCCACCGCCTCGGCCTCGGGGTCGAGCCCGTGCCCCAGGACCAGCAGGCCCCCGGGCGGCACCACGGCCAGCTTCTCGCGGGCGATGTCGGTGATCGAGGGTCCGAGCCAGCGGGTGTGCTCGAGGCTGACGTTGGTCAGGACCTGCACGGTGGAGGCCAGCACATTGGTGGCGTCGTAGCGGCCTCCCAGGCCGGCCTCGACCACGGTCACGTCCACCTGCCGGCGGGCCAGCTCGGCGAAGGCGGCCGCGGTCAGCACCTCGAACTGAGTCACCCCGTCATCCGGGCCCAGGGTGCGGTCGACGAGCCCGGCGGCCCACGCCGCCCGTCCCACGGCCGACGCGAAGGCGCCCTCCTCGATGTCCCGTTCGTCCACGCGCACCCGCTCGGTGTAGGAGACCAGATGCGGCGACAGGTAGGCGCCGCTGCGCAGCCCCTGATGATGCAGGAGCGCCGCGATCATGCGGCTGGTCGAGGACTTGCCGTTGCTGCCCACCACGTGGATGGAGTCGAACCGGCGCTGGGGCAGCCCCAGCGCGGTCATCAGCCGGCGCATGCGGTCGAGCCCGAACCGCATGCCGAACAACTCGAGCGAGCGCAGGTACTCCTCGGCCTGGGCCAGCGACCACCGGGGCCAGCCCGGGGACGCCGTCGCGGCCGAGGAGTGCGAGGCGGGGACGTCGGTCACAGCGCCTCCAGCTGGGCGCGCAGGTCCTCGAGCTTGGTGCGCTCGGCCTCCACCACCTCCGGCGGGGCCTTGGTCACAAACCCCTGGTTGGCGAGCTTGGCCCGGGCCCGGTCGATGTCGCTCTGAAGCTGGCGCTTGCGGGCCTCGGTGCGACGGTGGGCGGCCTCGAGATCGGCCTGCACCGCGAGCACGGCCACCGTGCCGCCCGGGATGTCGACGGTGGCCACCGGCTCGCCCGGGGGGCCGGCGCCGTCCTGGGGTCCGCCCCGCTCGGGGGAGGACAGCTCGAAGCGGGCCATGCGCTGGATCAGCGGCGCCGTCTGCTCGTAGCCCTCGGCCTCCAGTCGGGCGCTGACGAACTGACCGGGGGGCACCCCGACGCTGTCGCGCCAGGCCCGCAGGGCCTGCACGGCCGCGATCACCCGGTCCAGCGCCCGCTCGGCCTCGGGATCGTCGAGGCCGGGGTCGGGCGGCGGGAGCACGTAGCCCGCGAGCAGGCCTCCGCCCACCGCGGGCGGGAGCAAGGACCAGATCTCCTCGGTCACGAACGGGATCAGGGGGTGGGCCACGGCCAGGGTCTGGCGCAGGGCGAACAACAGGGTCGAGGACAGGGCCGACCGGTCCGGGCCGTGCAGGCGGGGCTTGACCAGCTCGAGGTACCAGTCGCACAGCTCTCCGTAGATGAAGTCATAGAGGCCCAGCGCGGCGTGGGAGAACTCGAAGCGGTCCAGCCGCCGACCGGTCTCGGCCTGGATCCGGACCAGGCGGGAGACGATCCAGCGATCCTCCACCGCGGTCGGCCGCGGGTCGGGCGCGGCATCCAGGTCCACTCCGAGCAGCACGAAGCGCGACGCATTGAACAGCTTGTTGGCCAGGCTCTGGCCCTGCTGGATCTTCTCGGCCGAGTAGCGCACGTCCTGGGTGGAGGACATGGCCAGCAGCCCGAAGCGCACCGCATCGGTGCCGTGGGCGTCGATCTCCTCGAGGGGGTCGACGCCGTTGCCGCGGGACTTCGACATCGGCTTGCCGTCCCGCCCGAGGATCACCGAGTGGACGTACACGTCGTCGAACGGGACGTTGGACGTGAACTCGAGCCCCATCATGACCATGCGCGCCACCCACAGGAACAGGATGTCGCGGGCGGTGACCAGCACGTCGGTGGGGTAGAACGCCCGCAGCTCCGGAGTATGCTCGGGCCAGCCCAGGGTCACGAACGGCCACAGGGCCGAGGAGAACCAGGTGTCGAGCACGTCCGGATCGCGCTCCCAGCCGTCGCCCTCCGGTGGGTCCGTACCCACGTGGGTCTCGCCGTCGCGGTACCAGACCGGGAGCTGGTGACCCCACCACAGCTGGCGCGAGATGCACCACGGCCTGATCTCGGCCAGCCACTGCAGGTAGCGGCGCGCCTGGCTCTCGGGATGGATGCGCACGCGGCCGGCGCGCACCGCCTCGGCGGCGGGATCGGCGAGCTCGTCCATGCGCATGA